>Ga0209656_10000001_pt1 | contig 260530 bp, 227 predicted proteins | sample BogFormECP12_OM2_FD_188239 | JGI IMG/M metagenome (GOLD analysis project Ga0209656, IMG submission 188239) | Bog forest soil microbial communities from Calvert Island, British Columbia, Canada - ECP12_OM2 (SPAdes) (version 2) | ecosystem: Environmental > Aquatic > Freshwater > Wetlands > Bog ...
AAGGCCTGCCGGACGGGGAGTTTCGTGCATCTCGTTGCTTATACGATGTATAAACAATAACCAGCCATGCCAGCGGACTGCTGCTTCATCGCATTCATTTCTCCTATGGCACCAACGTTCCGCTCATGGCACAAATTTCCCACTTGCCATAAGTTGCCGGTCTGGTTACCATGGCCCATCCTGAAATGCTCCCCACGATGAATATCGGCGAGACCATCCGCAACTACCGGCTGCAGAAAGGTATGTCTCAGGGCGACATCGAAAAGCGGACCGGCCTGCTGCGCTGCTACCTGTCGCGCGTTGAAAACGGCCACACCATTCCATCGCTCGATACGCTCTCCAAAATCGCCGGCGCCATGGAGCTTCCGCTGTCGCAGTTCTTCGCCGAGCCCGGCCACAACAACGGTTCCAAGGGATTGCCCCAGCTCTCCGACGACGAAGTCCGCTTCCTCAGCCAGATCCGCCGCTATTCCACCAGCCTGAATGACAGCGATCGTAAACTGGTTCTCGCCATGGTCAAGAAGATGGCGTCGAATGCGAAGTAAGCTTCTAGCTACTAGCTCCTAGCTCAAAACGAACCCCTGCGGCCTCCGCAAACTACCCGAGACAGCCCCACATCCCTTGAACCACGCCCGAAGGCAACATGTGGAAACGCTAGAAGCTAGGAGCTAGCAGCTAAAAGCTGCTTACTTTCGTACCATCCCCTCGGTGACCCATAGGCACCTCGCCCCCGCCTCTCATCCTTACTAAACTGTCCATGGAGACACGTGTGACCACCGACGAGGAACTGAACGTTCTCGACACGCAACTGCGCCGTTTGAAAATCGAGTACGAGATTTATTTCAGCAACCCGCAAAAGCGGCCTCCCACTGACGTTGAGTGGAAGGTGCTGAGCATGCTGCGCAAGTTTTCCGACGGCGGCCGCATGAACTTCTCCCAGCGCTACCGTTACAACGAAATGGCCCAGCGCTACGCCATTTATAGCGACCTGTGGCGCAAGAAGTCCCGCATCCGCGAAGAGGGCTATCGCCGCCCGCAGGACGCTCTGCTCTCGGTGCAGGGAGTTCGAGTGGCGGAAGACGAGCACAAAGCCGCGCACCACCCGGTCTATGGCGTAAGTCATGCTGCGGCCGCGGCAGCCGCCGGCGGAGCCGCGTCCCAGGCTTTCACCCTGCACAGCGTCGACCAAGCCGAACGCGAGCAGGTCGAGCGCCTTTACAACACCCTGGTCGCGGCCAAGAAAAAAGCCGGAGAAAATGTCACCGGCAGCATCGACTCGTTCACCACCTTCGTCCAGAAAAAAACCGAACAGATCCGCAAGCAGTACCACTGCGAGAACGTCGAATACTCCGTCGAAATCGCCAACGGCCACGTCAAACTCAAAGCCAAAGCCAAGACGTAGCCCAACTCCGCGACCCTGACCGCAACTCGGTATCCGCTAACTCCCTTCTCGTTACTGATAGAATTTTTGGTCGCCGATCATCACTTCACTTTTCATCCGAGGCCAAGCATGTCTGCTCGTATCCAGCGCGCCATTCTCAGCGTCACCGACAAAACCGGACTCGTCGACTTCGCCCGCAAGCTCTCCTCCCTCGGCATCGAACTTGTCTCCACTGGAGGCACCGCCAAGCTCCTCCGCGACTCCGGCGTCGTAGTGAAAGACATCTCCGAACTCACCGGCTTCCCCGAAATGCTCGACGGCCGCGTCAAGACGCTTCACCCCAAAGTCCACGGCGGAATCCTACATCGCCGTGAAGATCCCAGGCACGTCGCCGCCGTCGCCGAGCACGGCATCGCCCCCATCGACATGGTCGTCGTGAATCTCTACGCCTTCGAGAAGACCGCCGCCAAGCCTGGAGTCGCTTTCGAAGAATTGATCGAGAACATCGACATCGGCGGCCCGTCGATGATCCGCTCCGCCGCCAAGAATTTTCACGACGTCGCCATCGTCACGTCCCCCTCCGACTACGATTCCATCGCCGACGAGCTGCAGCGCGAAGGCGGCGCGCTCTCCAAGGCCACCAAGTGGCGCCTCGCGCAAAAAGCCTTCGCCACCACCGCTGCCTACGATTCCGCCATCGCTTCCACGCTTGAGCGCATCACCCCGGATTCGTCTCAACCTCAGCCCGAAACCGACTCGTTCCCGCCCACCCTGCGCCTCACGTTCCACAAAACGCTCGACCTGCGCTACGGCGAAAATCCTCATCAGAAGGCCGCCATGTACTCCGACGGCTCGGGCGTCGGCGTGGCCAATGCCCGCCAACTCCAGGGCAAGGAACTCTCCTACAACAACATCGTCGACCTGCAAGCCGCCTGGGATCTCGCTCAGGAATTCAACGACCCCGCGTTCGATACTCCGGTCGTCGCCATCATCAAACACACCAACCCCTGCGGCGCCGCCACCGGCAAAACTCTCGCCGAAGCCTACCGGCGTGCCCTCGAATGCGATCCGGTCTCGGCCTTCGGTGGCGTGATCGGCGTGAATCGCCCCATCGACGCCGAGGCCGCCGAAGAAATGCACAAGCTTTTTCTCGAGGTCATTGCCGCCCCTGCCTTCGACGAAGCCGCCAAAGCCAAATTCGCTTCCAAGAAGAATCTTCGCCTCGTCGAAGTCACCGACCCGCGTAGCCCCGGACGCATTCGTCCGGCGGCGACCGAGACCGCTCAGCGCAATTGGGTGTTAAAAAATATCTCCGGAGGATTGTTAGTGCAGGAGTCCGACGTCCGCCCCTTGCAAGACGCCGATCTCAAGGTCGTCACCAAACGCCCGCCCACGCCCGAAGAAACCCGCGCCCTGCTCTTCGCCTGGAAAGTCTGCAAGCACGTAAAATCCAACGCCATCGTCTACGCGCGCGACGGCCAGACGGTCGGTGTCGGCGCCGGCCAGATGAGCCGCGTCGACGCCGCCAAGATCGGCGCCATGAAAGCCCAACTCCCACTGAAAGGCACCGTCGCCGCCTCCGACGCCTTCTTCCCCTTCCCCGACGGCGTCGAAGAAATCGCCCGCGCCGGAGCTACCGCCATCATCCAGCCCGGCGGCTCACAGCGCGATCCCGAAGTCATCGCCGCCGCCGACCGCCTCGGACTCGCGATGCTCTTCACCGGAGTCCGCCACTTCCGGCACTGAACAGAAAATTGTTGATTCCCTGATTTTTGACTGCTGATTGTAAAGATATGGCTGCCAGCCTGGGTTTTCAATCAGCAATCAAAAATCATCAATCAACAATTCTCCGCAGGTCCCTGTACCTCCGGTTCGCCCAGTTCCTGCGCCCCCGCCGTGTTTTTTCCCATCCCGCCGATCCTCGGGTTAGAATAAAGGCACCTTTCCCCCGGTGGCTTTGCATCCAATCAAGCTGAGGTTTCGGAAACGCGCGGGAGCGCAGTCAGGTCCAGCATGAATAGAATTTTTCGCACCTTGTTAACCGCTTCGATGACGATCGCGGTCGCCACCGTGGCTGTCGCCCAATCCAGCCCGTCATCTCCGTCCGCTCCCGATGCCAAGCCGGCCCAGTCTTCGGCGGGCCAATCTACGTCGAGCCAGTCTTCGCCGCGCAAAGTCGACAAGGCAGCCGCCTACTACCATTACACCCTCGCCCACATGTACGAGGAAATGGTAACGGCCTACGGACGCAGCGACCTTGCCGCCAAGGCCACTGAGGAGTACCGCCTCGCCATCGAGGCCGATCCCTCGTCAGAATTCCTTACCTCCGCCCTGGCCGAGCTCTACGTCAAAACCGGCCGCATCGCCGAGGCGGTGAAGGAAGCGCAAGACATCCTCAAACGCGATCCCAAGAACCTGGAAGCCCACAAGCTTCTCGGCCGCATCTACCTGCGTTCCCTGGGCGACATGCCCGGCGGCTCCGGCTCCGACAACATTCTGAAGCTGGCCATCGAACAGTACGAAGAGATCGTGAAGCTCGATCCCGACAGCGTCGATGATCACCTTCTGCTCGGCCGCCTCTATCGCCTGAACAACGATCTTCAGAAAGGCGAAGCCGAGCTCAAGATCGCTATCAAGCTCGATCCGAACTCCGAAGAAGCCGTAACCACCCTGGCCATGCTCTACACCGACGAGGGCGACACCGCGCACGCGCTGGAAGTTCTGCGCGCCATCCCCGACTCGGCCCGCTCCGCCAAGCTTTACGCCGCTTTGGGCGCGGCCTACGAGCAGCGCAAGGATTACAAGAACGCCATTGACGCTTTCCACCACGCCGTCGTTCTCGATCGCGACAATCTCGACGCCATTCGCGGCCTGGCCGGAAACCTGTTGAATGACGGTCAACTCGACGCCGCCCTCGAACAGTACAAAGTCATTGCCGACTCCAATCCCGAAGACGCCCAGACCTACGTCCGCATGGCCGAGATTTATCGCCGCCAGGCAAAGTACGACCTTGCGCTCGAAAGTCTGAAGCGCGCTGACACCCTGGTTCCCGACACCATGGACGTGCCTTACAACATGGCCGCCGTTTACCAGGCACAGGGCCGCTACGACGACGCCATCAAGATCCTGCAGGATCTCGTGAAGCGCACCGAAAAAAGCGAGACTGGATCGAGCCAGGCCGACCGCAATAACCGCGCCATCTTCATCGAGCGCCTCGGCATGGTCTATCGTGAGCAGGAGAACTACACCGCCGCGGTCGAGACCTTCCGAAAAATGCTGCCCTTGGGCGACGAAAACACGCGCAGCGGCTATCAGGAAATCATCGACACCTATCGCGAGGCCAAGATGTGGCCGCAAGCCACCGCCGTCGCCAAAGAGGCCGTCGCGAAAATGCCTGACGATCGCGACCTTCGCATGGTGCTCGACGCGCAACTGGCCGACACCGGAGAAATCGACAAGTCCGTCGCCGATATCCGCGCCATGCTCAAGGGTGGCCCGGAAGATCGCGAAGTCTATCTCCGTCTCGCCATCATTTACACCCGCGCCAAGAAATGGAACGAGGCCCTCGACGCTCTCGCCAAAGCCGAGCAGCTTTCCACCAAGCCCGACGACAAGGGCTACGTCGATTTCCTCCGAGGCGACCTTTATCAGCGCCAGAAGATGTTTGACCAGGCCGAAGCCGAGTTCCGTAAGGTCCTCGCCATAACTTCACCCACCGATCCGCAGAGCGCTGCCACCCTCAACTATCTCGGCTACATGAATGCCGATCGCGGCGTGAAGCTCGAGGAGTCTCTGAACTACATCAAACAGGCCTTGACCCTGGAACCCAACAACGGCGCCTATCTCGACTCGCTCGGCTGGGCCTACTTCAAACTCGGCAAATACGATCAGGCGGAAGAAAATCTGACCAAGGCCGAAGCTCACATGAACTCCGACCCTACCGTCCAGGAGCATCTCGGCGACCTCTACCAGAAAACCGGCCGCCTGAAACTCGCCGCCGCCCACTGGGAGCGCTCGGTCCAGGAATGGAATAAGACCGTCCCCGCCGAGCAGGACACCGACGCCTTCGCCAAAGTCCAGCAAAAGCTCGACGCCGCCAAAGTAAAACTCGCCAAGGAAGAATCTGACAAGCACTGACCAAAAAAGCATTGTTGATTGCTGATTTTCGATTGTTGATTAAACCCAATCGTTCCGTCTTTCAATCAACAATCGGCAATCAACAATCAACAATGCTATCCTCTCCCCATGCTGGCGCCCTACGCCGTGCATGTCGAACACTCCCGCGGACGCCGCTTCCCTGAGCCTCAGCATCCCTACCGCAACGACTTTCAGCGCGATCGCGACCGCGTGATTCACGCCCGCGCCTTCCGCCGCCTCGAAGCTAAAACGCAGGTCTTCACCCGCCGCTACTCCGACCATTTCCGCAACCGCCTCACCCACACCCTCGAAGTCTCGCAAGTCTCCCGCACCATCGCCGGAGCCCTGGGCCTCAACGTCGATTTCGCCGAAGCCCTCGCGCTGGTCCACGACATCGGCCATCCTCCCTTCGGCCACGCCGGAGAGAAAGCGCTGGACGCCGCCATGCACGAGCACGGCCTCTTCTTCGACCACAACCTGCACGCCCTCCGCATCGTCGAAGATTTCGAGCAGCGCTACGCCGCCTTCCGCGGCCTGAATTTAACTTTCGAAGTCCGCGAAGGTATCATCAAGCATTCGCACGACTACAGCGCGAAAGACCATGCCGAACTCGCCGAATACTTGCTCGACCAGCGCCCGCCGCTCGAAGCCCAGTTAATCGACCTGACCGACGAAATCGCCTACAACACCGCCGACCTTGACGACGGGTACGAAGCCCATCTTCTCGGGCTCGAGCAAATCCGCGAAGGCATCCCGGCGTTCGAGCGCTTTTACCGTGAAGTCAACGAGCTCTACCCCGAGGCCCCTGCCAAGCTGAAATTCAACGAGACGCTGAAGCGCATCCTCAACCGCTTTGTCGACGACCTCATCACAAATACGCGCACGCGGATTCATCAGGCCGGAATTCAAACCCTCGATGATGTCCGCAATCACGCAGAGCGCCTGGCCGCATTCAGCCCCGCGGTCGAAGCCGAACGCAAGCAGAGCAAGAATTTCCTCTACGAAAATCTTTACTTCAGCTCAGCTCTGGCCACAGAAAAAGACGACGCCGAGCGCGTCATCGGGGAACTATTCACCTTCTGGATGGACAACCCCACAACCCTCCCCCACAACTATCAGGAAAAGGCCAAACAAGATTCCCTGCCGCGCGTCATCTGCGATTACATCGCCGGCATGACCGACAACTTCATCTTCGAGCAATACGAGAAACACTACGGCGGCCTGCGCTGAGGCAAGCACACATAAACTTCCATCCTGAGCGAAGTTGTCGTTGCAACGCGGCAGGAGTTTTTCTTATTTGTTAGTGGCTCCGCGGAACTACTGCTGCAGCAAGATCGATACCGTTCCGTCAGTCAGGTTCGCCACGGCGAGATCGAGTTTCCCGTCGCCATTGAAATCTGCCGCCGCCATTTGGTACGGGCCGTGGCCCACCGCATAAGGCGAAGCTGCGGCCTGCGTGAACGTCCCATCGCCGTTCCCAAGGAGAAGATTGATCGTGCCGTCCGCGTAATTTGCGACGGCGAGGTCGAGTTTCCCATCGTTATTGAAGTCTGCCGCTATGATCGCGTCCGGTTGATTTCCTACCGGGATTGGCGAACCTGAGGCGGACGCAAAGGTCCCGTCGCCATTGCCCAGCAGAATCGTGACGCTGCTAAGGTTGTCGCAAACGGCTAGATCAAGCTTACCGTCGCCATTGAAATCGCCCACCACAACGAAAGATGCGCCGGCAACCGCTGGCAACGAAGGCCCCTGCGTGAACGATCCGTCGCCGTTGCCGAGCAGGATGTTCGCCCCGTCGATTACCAGGTCGAGTTTCCCGTCCCCGTTAAAGTCTCCGGCGGCCGACGAAATACCGGAGATCTGGATACTCTGCTGGACCTGATTGAAAGCGCCGCCACCGTAGCCCAACAGGGCGACGGGTGATTGGCCGTTCAGACTGTTTACCGCCACCAAATCCAAGTTTCCGTCTCCGTTGAAATCCCCCGCCGTCGCCGACATTGTAGCCTGCCCCTCAGTGTTTGCGAGCGTGCTCGAATACGTGAAGCTCCCATCCCCCTTCCCGAACAAAATCGCCGCAGCTTCATTCTGGAACAGCCCAACAGCTAATCCTAGATGACCGCTATGGTTGAAGTCACCGAATGCTATAGCCGGCCCGGTGTAGGGCGAGCCGAAGTCGTCGTAGGGCGGGCTCGGTATGCCGACAGGAGAAGCGGCCGCCGGCGCAAATGTGCCGTCGCCGTTCCCGAGAAAGACGTACATGCGGATGTTCGCCGCGATCGCGAGGTCCGGCTTGCCATCCTCGTTGAAATCGGCAGCCACGATCCCAAACGGCTCGGCAACCTGCAGCGGCGAATTGGCCGCATTCGCGAAGTTAACCGTGGCCTCGGGCGCTGCGACCTGGAAATACCCCACGTTCGATGCGACACCGCCCGGCCCCGGATTCACCACCGTTACTGTGGCCGTCCCCGCGGTCGCGACCTCCGCCGCCGGAACCGTCGCCGTCAAATGCCGGCTGTCGACAAATGTTGTAGCTAGCGGCGCGCGATTGAAATCAATGGTCGCGCCGGAAACGAATCCGGTCCCGCTCACCCTGAGGGTGAAGCCCGAAGCGCCCGGTGAAACCGCGGTCGGCACAAGCGGCTGATCAAGGAATGGAACCGGATTGCGGGGTGCGGCATTCGAATAGACTTGGATGCTCAAAAAGCCGTTGTCTGTGGTCACGCCGGTCGCGTCCGTTACCGTGGCCTCGAAATACCAGGTTCCGCCGCCGGTCGGTGTGCCGCTGACCACCCCACTATTAGCGTTGAGCTTCAGCCCGTCCGGTACCGAGCCGCCCACCTCATATCCAGTTTCAATAGGCCCGTCGTACACGCTCCATTGAAACGGAGGAGTACCGCCGGTGAGCGCGATGGTTTGGCTGTACGCCGCGCCCATTGACCCGCTTGCCAGCGTCTGAAATGGAATCTGCAAGTACGGGTTCACGGTGATTTGCAGCGAAGCGCTCTTGGTCGAGTCCGCTATGGACGTGGCCGTGACCGTTACCTGTTGCGCGCTGGCGAGATTGGGCGCCGGAGAAGTATAGGTAACAGACGTCCCTGTCGAACCGCTGAGAGAGCCCGGGCCCGTCAGGGTCCACGAAACCCCCTTAGCAGACCTGTCATTCGCCACGGTCGCGGCGATTCCGACCGTTTGGCCCTGATCAATTCCTCGCTGAGAGGAAGGAGAAAGGCTCACCGAAATCGGCGGCGTCGAACTCGAACACCCGCCCATAACCGCCGCCATCGCCAGGACGAACAGCGCCACACCGTAAGAACACACGCGGGACACGGCTACACCGCCAATCTCTTAGGAGGGAAGTATCGCACACGCTCTCTTACCTCTGCTTGCCAGATCGTGCTGCGTCACGTCACACCTGGCAGTCACGTAGCTCTCATCCGTAACCCATCGGGCTTTACGCCGGCGGTGCCCGCAGCTTTACCGCCCCGCCACCCCCGCTACCACGTCAAACAGAATCCGCGGCCCGCGCCGGACTTCCTCCACCCGAATCCGCTCATCGTTCCCGTGCTCCGTATTCCCCTCTTCATCCGTCGCCGTATAAGGATTGAACCCGTAGGCCACCATCCCCAGCGGCCGGTAAATCTGATTCTCCGTGTACCCGCTGGTGATGTGCGGCACCACCGGCGTCCCTGGAAAATACTTTCCTGACACTTCCCGGATCGTCGCGAACAGCGCATTATCCGTCCCCGAATAATTGGCCACGCGAAACTCTCCTTTCCAGGGTTCCACCGTGACATTCGGATCATTCACCACCCGCCGCACCGCCGCCAGCAACGCCTTCGGATCGCCTCCCGGCAGAATCCGCACATCCAGATTCGCCCACGCCTCCGGAGGAATCACGTTGGTCTGCTCCGACCCGCCCATCATGGTCAGCGAAATCGTGTCGCGCAAAAGAAAGTTCAGCGACTCGTCCTTCTCCACTTCTTCCTGAAATCTCTTGTCCTCAATCGCCTTCCTTATATTGCGATATTCCGCCGCCCGCTCCGGCGGTTCCGACGGAGCCATATCGCGAAGGAACTCATCCACCACCGGCAGCACCCGCAGCGGCGTCTGGTAAGCCAGGATACGGTTCAGCGCCCGCACCAGCCGGTTCGGAGCCGAATCCGGATTTGGCCGCGACCCATGCCCCGGCCTGCCATGCGCCACTACATGCAGCCAGTACGCAGTTTTCTCGCCGACATCGATGCCCACATACTTCACCTTGCCGTTCTCCAGCAGGTTCTCGCCACCTTCGTTGATCAGAAATTCAGCGTTGCCGAGCAGATCGCGCTGATGCGCGATGAACCATTCCGTCCCCGTGTCGTCGGCCTCTTCATCCGCCACGGCCAGAAAAATCACGTCGCGATCCAGCGCCACTTTCTCGCGCTTCAGCATGACCATCACGACAAGCTGCGCCAGGCCTTCATCTTTCATGTCTTGCGCGCCGCGTCCCCACAGGTATCCGTCGCGAATTTCCCCGCTGAACGGCGGAATCTTCCAGTGCGACGCATCGCTGGTCACGACATCCATGTGGTTCAACAAAATAATGGGACGCGGGTGCCCCATTTCTGCCGCGCCCTTTGCGGCAGAAGTGGGGGTCGTGTCATGTGGCAACCGGGCCCACAGATCCCCGCGACCCGGCGCGTACTCGAACGTCCGATTCTCAATCCCTTCCTCATCGAGAATCTTCTTGTAGAACTCGACCGCCCGCATTTCATTCCCCGGAGGATTCGTGGTGTCAATGCGCAAATACTGCTGCATCCACGTCACCGCCAGATCGGAATACTGCTGCAGCCGGTCCGCCGGAATCCTCGATGAAGGCAGCCCCGAATCCTCGCCCCAACTCAAAGCAGACAGAGCCAAACCTGCGATTACGACCAGCCAAATCAAACTTCCCATTCGATCTTTGCCCAAAAATCCTCCCTGTAACCGACGGCCCTTTTCCACGCAGTTTTTATATCAGGTTTGCCAAAATTACCCAGCCCCCGCCCGCCCGCCTATCTTTCCCGCCTCCACGGTACTACAATGTCTATAGATATCAAGCATTTAGCTCTTTTCGCCCTGGCTCCCGATTTGGCATCCCAGGTGTAGTAGGAAGCAGGGAAGAGGCGCCACCGTAGTAGGCGCCAGAGTTCAAGGCCAGCCTTTATCGGAGCCCAAAAACGCTCCCCCAACTTGGAGGAAGTCATCATGAACAACCGCCTGCTTTTCGCCCTGCCCTTAGCCGCCGTGCTCGCTTTCCCGGCGCTCGCGCAGACCACCACGAGTTCAGATCAGAGCCAGCCTGCCGCCACGCAGACTCCGTCGGCTTCGTCGGACACCGGCACTGCTACCGGGAAGGCCCCGTTGCAGGTGCAGTCCCGCGAAGGCTTCTGGGGACATCTGAATCCTTTTGCGCGCAAGAGCTACGTGCGGCGGCAGACCGAGCCCATCCGCGACCGCGTCAACGAACTCGATGAGCTGACCGCCGGCAACAGCAAGGCCATCAGAGACACTGACTCCCGCGCCCAGGCTGGCATCAAACTGGCCTCGGACCGCGCCGACGCCGCCGACCAGCACGCACTCGAGGCCAGCAACAAGGCCACCACGGCGCAGCAGACCGCCCAGCAGGCTACCACCCGCGTCCAGACGGTCGAGACCGTGGTCACCAACATCGACCAGTACAAGGCACAGAACCAGGCGGAAATCCTGTTCCGTCCCGGCCAGACCGCGCTTAGCAAGAACGCCAAGGACGCTATCGACACCATGGCCAGCAGCCTCAAAGGTCAGCACGGCTACATCATTGAAGTGCAGGGTTTCTCTGCTGGCAAGGGGCAGGCTGCCATTACCACCTCGCAAAGGATGGCCGAGTCGGTCGTGCGCTACCTCGTGCTCCAGCATGAGATTCCGGTCTACCGCATCTACCTTGTCGGCATGGGCAACGCCCCCAGCGCCGATGAAGCCGCCAAGACCAGGCGCACGAGCGGAGGGCGTGTCGAAATCAGCCTCCTGAAAAACGACCTGGAACAGCTCTCCGCCAACACGGGAGCCCCGGTCGCCAGCGCTGATCAACCGCAGCAGCCGAAATAAGTTTGGGATGACGGGCGCGTCGCCCGAAAGTCCCTCCCCCAGAAAAAGCCCTTCGCGCGAGCGAGGGGCTTTTTCGTGTGTAGATTCATCCTGCGTTCCCGGATTTTGTCATTCCGACCGAAGGGAGGAATCTGCTTTTCCTTTCCCCATTTGACCACTCTGTAGGCGCTCCACTAGACTCCCGTTCCAGCGGAGTTCTTATGAAACGTCTTGCCTGGTTGCTGCTCTTCTCGTTCCTCTTCACCTTCGCCGCGTTCGCCGCCGACGACGAAAAAGAACATCACCACGGAGATCTGACCGAGACCCAGCTCGGAACCGTCCAGTTCCGCATCTCCTGCGCCGCGTCGGTCGAAAAGCCCTTCAACCGCGGAGTCGCCCTGCTGCACTCCTTCTGGTACGAAGAGGCCGAAAAGGAATTCCTCGACATCGCCAAGGCCGACCCGCACTGTGCCATGGCCCATTGGGGTATCGCCATGAGCATCTGGCATCAACTCTGGAACGAGCCCGATGCCAAGGTCATAAGCCGGGGCCTGGAGGAAGCCACAGCGGCCAAGAAATTGGGGTTAAAGGCCACTCCTCGGGAAAATGGATACCTCGACGCCATCACCGCCTTCTACGCCGGCTCCGACAAGCTCGACCACGCCGCCCGAGCCAAGGCCTATTCCGACCAGATGAAGAAGGTCTACGAGTCTTATCCCGACGATCACGAAGCCGCGGTGTTCTATGCGCTCTCGCTGCTCGCCTCCGAGCCGCATGACGACGCGACCTTCGCCAACCGCAAACAAGCGGCCGCGATCCTCGAAAAACTTTTCGCCACCGAACCCGACCATCCCGGAGTCGCCCACTACCTGATCCACGCCTACGACAAGCCGCAACTTGCCGAACTGGGTATTCCCGCCGCCCGCCGCTATGCCCAGGTCGCGCCCGCCGCTCCTCACGCTCTGCACATGCCGTCGCACATCTTCGCACGCGTGGGCCTGTGGCAGGACGACATCAAATCCAACCTCGCCTCCATCGCCGCTACGCGCAAGACCGCCGCTATGGGCATGGGCGGAGAAGGCCACCAGTTTCACGCCATGAGCTTCCTGTTCTACGCCTACATGCAGAGCGGCAGGGAGTCCGATGCCAGGGCTCTCATGGACGAAATCGCCAAAATGCCTGAGATGCACGACATGTACGGCCTGGGATTCGATCCGCACCTGGCGATGTCGGCGAATCTCGCTTCCTTGTATCCGATTGAAATGCGCGACTGGGCCGCCGCCGCGGCGCTTACCCCCATGAATGTTCCAAACACTGCGGAGGACTCGTTCGGCTATTGGGCCAAAGCCATCGGCGCGGCGCACTTGCACCAACCGGACGAAGTCCGCAAAGACATCGCCGCGATCGCAGCCATCCATCAGAAGTTTGTAGATGACCAAAAAAAGGACTTCGCCGAAGCCACCGAGAACGACCTGAAGCAGGCGCGGGCCTGGCTGGCTTTTTCCGAGGGCAAATACGACGACGCGGTCGCCATCCTTCGTCCCTTGGCAGAAAAGGAAGAAACGCTCGGAGATGAACCGCAAGGCATCCCCAGCCGCGAGATGATTGCCGAGATTCTGCTCGAAGCCAAACGCCCGCAGCAGGCTCTCGCCGAATATCAGGCGGATCTGAAGTACAGCCCTAACCGCTTTAGCGGCCTCTACGGCGCCGCCCGCGCCGCCGAAGAGGCCGGCAACCGGAGCGAAGCGACGGAGTACTACGCGACGCTCGTGAGAGTCTGCGGCGGAAGCAGTTCGTCGCGTCCGGAACTGAGCCATGCCAGGAACTTGCTGGCGAAGAAATAATCCATGCGCTGGCTAAATGCTACTTCTTCGGCTGCGCCGTCGGGGGCAGCAATCCGTTCAAGCGAAGATACATGGCCGCCGAACTGTAGTGGTCGGCCCAATCGTTGGTGAGCATGATCAGCGCGAACGCCCGCGGCCCCTTGCGCCCGCCGAATAACTCGACTTCATCAGCCAGCTTGGAATCATCCACTTTGCTGAGAGCGGTCGAGCAGAAGTCGAAACTCGCCTTCAGCGCCGCCACAAGCTTGTCTTTCCCGTCGGTTTCCGTCAGCGGCGCCGCCTTGACTTCCGGCACGTCGCCAATCGTTGAGCACAAATGGTTGTTCGACCCGACAATGTGCAGTACCAGATGGCCAAACGTCATCTGCAGCTCCGTCGGCTTGTAGCCAAACTTATCGGCGGGCATTTCTTCCACCGCCGCCACCAGGTTTTTCTGCTGCCGCGGCAGAATCTCCCGGACCACCGACGTAACCGGATTCTTGTCCTGTGCGAAAACTGCACTCGCCGCGAAAACCAGAAAAAGACAGAGCGTGCGTTTCATAAGAACCTCCGCGAAATCGCGCCATCGAGGCGACGGCCTGATGCCGCTCCCATTCTACTCGGCCCCGCACGCGGCGCGCGAATGACGAAGGCAAGCCAATTCCTCAACCACAGTGGACACGGTGGAACACGGAGGAAATCCAGAGTCCCCTCAGTGCGCCACCTGTGTCCTCTGTGGTTAAGAGTTTTCGTGCCACAATGACGGATGCCCTCACCCGTCCCCGGCTTTCTCTATGGCACCGCCTGGAAGGAAGACCGCACCGCCGCCCTGACCGAACTCGCGCTCCGCACTGGCTTTCGCGCCATCGACACCGCCAACCAGCGCCGGCACTATTTCGAAGCCGGGGTCGGCGAGGGCATGGCCGCGGCCTATCGCGCCGGCATCGTGACCCGCGCAGATCTGTTTCTGCAGACCAAGTTCACCTACCAGCGCGGTCAGGATCATCGTTTGCCCTACGATCCATCCGCCAGCCTGGCCACACAGGTCGCTCAATCTTTATCCAGTTCGCTCGCTCATCTCGGCACGGACCACGTTGAAAGCTTTATCCTGCACGGGCCATCCTCGGGTTATGACTGGACCGACGCCGATGCTGAAGTCTGGGAGGCAATGCGGAGGGAGCGCGACGCCGGCCGCACGCGCCTGATAGGCGTAAGCAATGTATCGCTGCAACACCTGGAACAAATGGAGTCCGCTCACTCGGAACTTCCGGCATTCGTCCAGAACCGCTGCTTTGCTCGTCTCGGATGGGATCGCGAAGTGCGATCGTTCTGCCGCGAACACAAAATCACTTACCAGGGATTCTCGCTGCTCACCGCGAATCCCGAAGTGCTGCAGCACCCTCCGTTGATCGCGCTCGCGGCGCAGATGAATGCAACTCCCGCGCAGTTGATCTTCAGCTTCGCGCGCGCCATCGGAATCCTGCCGCTAACCGGCACGTCCAACGCAGACCACATGAAGCAAGATCTCGCCAGCCTCGCGCTGACCCTTCCGCAAGAGCTGGTCCGGGCAATCGAATCCATCGCCGGCTGACGCCCCGCGCCGCCACGCTCTTAGGATAGTACAGCCGCGAGGGCCAGCGTGATCACGACCCACCATCCGATCACGATGGCGAACGCTGTTCCGATCTTCACCTTGCCGGTCGCGGCAAAACCGATCGCGGTCAGCGCCAGCGACCAGAGCAGGAAAATATCCACCTGCGATGCAATGAAATACAAGAAAGGACTTTCGGCTGGATTCATGAAGTATGCCGGATTCGTGGCGACCGGGTTGTTCAGGTTGAATCCATCCGGGTTCACACCGGCAAGCACCGAGGCAATGGCCAACACATTCTTCAGCACAATCGGCAACGCCGAGTAAACCAGCACCGCCAGCGTTTTGCTGTAAGAAATATCGGAGTTGGCAGCAATCTTGAGCGTGCCAAACTGCAAACCCGCCATGATCAGCCAGATGATTAACAAGAACACAGGAATCGCGACGTAATAGATCACTCCGGTGACCTTTATCTGCTGCGCGCGCTGCTCGGGCGTAGCTTTTTCATACATCGCCTCGGCTTTGGGCCGCGCCTGCAACCCGTTCTCCACTATTTTCTGCAGGCCGATCCTCTGCTCAGCCACGTAAACCAGACCCCAACCCAGAAGGACGATCAGCAGAAACGGCGCCCACCACATTGCGCTCCGGCGCAAATCGGTAAACGTTTTCGACGGCGCAATAAAAGTATTGACGATGCGCGCACCCTGAGAAAGCGGCGCAGATTCAGGCGTGGGGGCGGGCGAAGCGGGCAGGACCGGTGCGGCGGCCATGAATGTCTCCTTACAAAGATTCGAGCAAATTCGAGGAAATTCTAGCCCCAGACGAGCCTCTAGACAAGCAATCCGGCCTACTTCTTTACCACGAGCGCCACGGGTTCACGAAAAACCTTTGCACATGTTTCCTTCGTGATACTTTGTGTCCTTCGTGATTGATGTCTTTTCGTTCAGCGCCCGTGTGGATTGCCTGTGGTCCTGGTGGTTCTAACCTCATAGAGCCTTGTTACGTCAGCAGCTCCGGCGTAGCTTCGAGCAAACTGCGCGTGTAGGAGTGTTGCGGGCGCTCCGTGATCTGGGCAGTGTCGCCGACTTCCACAATTTTTCCCCGGTACATCACGGCAATGCGCGTCGCCAGATAGCGCACCACCGGCATGGAATGCGAGATAAACAGGTAGGTCAGCCCGAAGTCGCGCTGCAGTTGCGCCAGCAGGTTCACAATCTGCGCGCCCACGCTGACGTCGAGTGCCGAGACCGGCTCGTCGCACACCATGAACTTCGGCCGCAGCGCGAGAGCGCGAGCAATGCCGATGCGCTGCCGCTGTCCCCCGGAAAACTCGTGCGGGTAGCGCCGCGCCGCCGATTCGTCCAGGCCCACCGCCCGCAGGAGCTCGACCACCCGGCCGCGCATATAGAAATCACCTGGCTGGCCCTCTTTCGCGACCCGATGGATAACGAGCGGCTCGGCGATGATGTCTTCCACGCGGAACCTTGGATCGAGCGAAGCAAACGGATCCTGAAAAATAATCTGCAGGTCGCGCCGCAGGCTGCGCATTTCGCTCCGCCCGGCCGAGAGCAGATCGCGGCCCTCAAAACGTACCGTGCCAGAAGTCGGCTCAATCAGCCGGAGAATCAGCCGCCCCAGCGTGCTCTTTCCTGATCCGGATTCGCCCACCAGGCCGAGCGTCTCGCCCGCGTGAATGTCCAGCGAAACGTCATCCACCGCGCGCACTTCTCCTCGAGACTTCCCCCCAAACGGCGATTCGCCATGCGGGAACACCTTCGTCAGATTGCGGATTTCGAGAAGCGGCATCGGCGATCCTTCGACCATTCCACATTCCGGAATATAGAACAATCCTCTACCCCGCCGCGATCATCGGCACCGCCGCCAGCGCCGCCAGCAGCCCGACAAACTTCCAGCGGCTGAAGTGTTCTTTCAGCACCAGCCATGCCAGCAGCACGGTCATGGCCGGATACAGTGACGTGATGACGACTGCTTCATCCAGCCGTCCATGCTGGCTGGCAAAGATGAACAGAGCGCTGGCAGCGATGTCGAGAAATCCGGCCAGCATGCCCAGCGTGGCGCGCGGGCGATCGAGCTTGAGCGGTGCGCGAGTCGCCAGCACGGCGATGGACGTAGTCGTGAACGACCCGATGCGGGAGATGGTGGCGATCCAGGCCGGCGATCCGCTCGCCTGGTGGATGCAAAGATAAAAGCCTGCGAATCCAACACCGGCGAGCGCGGCCATCCCGACTCCGGCGGGGCGGCCTGAAGAATCGTTTTCGCTAGAGGATGCTTTATCGGACGGGCCTATATCGGATGATCCTTCGTGGACTTCGCCGGATGGTTCCGGACGCGTGATCAGCCAGATGGCCAGAATCGCCAGCCCAAAGCCGCCGATTGTCCAGCGGCTGGGCGCGCCTTCCTGGGCGATGTCGACCATGGTCGGGATGGCCGCACCTAGCAGAGCTGCGATAGGCGCCGTCAGCCCCATTTGTCCGGAGGCGAGGGCGCGATAGAAAACGGCCAGCGAGAATCCTCCCACCGCGCCGGCGATCAGCGCCCACACGATGCTCGCGCGATCAGGAAAAGCCCCATGCTGGCTGAGCGCAATGACGAACATCAGCGCGAAGGCGCAGACGTGCGAGAACGCCGTGAGCACGAAGGCGTTGGCGCGCCGCGATCCTAACCCTCCGGCAAAGTCGGCCGCGCCCCACAACAATACCGCGGTCACGCTGTAGACCGCCGGAGCGAATTGGGTCAGCGAAAACACGCGCGATGAGCGTAACACGCGCGTGTTTCCTTCGTGGGACTTCGTGTCCTTTGTGGTTAACGATTTTCGACCTGGCCACGCGCCGAAACCGGTGGCCTGCCTGGCAGGTCTTGCGATACGCTACTGAAGTAGACGGAGGACCGTGATGAAGCGTTTGCTGATCGCCCTTGCCTGCCTTGCCTTCAGTTTTTCCGGCAGTGTTTCCGTCCTGGCGCAGGCCGCGGATGAACCCGCCTCCAAAGACGACGTCATCCTTTACCTGCGCACCATGCGCTCCCATGACATGTTCCAGCAAATCATGGAAGTGCAATCCCAGAACATGCAGCAGTTATTTCGCGATCAGACGCTCAAGGAAAGAGGCAGCGTCCCCCCGGAGTTCGACGCGCATTTCAAGAAAGCCATGGACGACATGATCAAAGGCATGCCTGTCGACGAAATCACGCAGGCGATGATTCCCGCCTACCAAAAGCATTTCACCAAAGGCGACATCAACGCCATGAATGCGTTTTACTCCTCGCCGGTCGGCCAGAAGGTATTGCAGGAACTGCCCGTCGTCATGCGAGAGGGCTCGCAGGCGGCTATGCCGATTCTGAGCAAGTACCTTGACGAGTGGAAGGGTCGCATGCAGCAGGAGCTGAAGGACATGGGCGACGACACTCCCAACAAGCCCATAATCAAAAAGACCACTCCAGCCGCCCCGAAACCAGCTACTCCGAACTCCACTCCGAATTAAGAACGGCCAGCCTTGAGACTTGGACAGTGGATCATTTATTCGTGGATGGTCGCCGTGATGGCCGCAGCAGGGCAAACTCCGGCTGTGCAGACTCCGGCGGCGCCCAACCATGTTCCCAGGAACCAGGTTGTAGCAGCGGCGGCGGCGTTGCCCGAACCGCCTCCATCTTGGGCCTATGCCATCAACCCGCCGGATGAAGTGGCAACTGCCCCCGCGAAAACGCCCGACGCCACTCCCCGGCATGTGCCTGGCAGCGAGGCGGCGTTCACCGACAGCCAAATTGGGGATATGTTCAACCCGCCCGACTGGCATCCCGCCGATCACCCGCCGACGCCAGACATTGTGTCGCGCGGCCGTCCGCCCGAGGTTTTCGCCTGCGGCTACTGCCACCTGCCCAACGGGCAAGGACGCCCCGAGAACGCCAGCCTGGCGGGGCTTCCCGCCGCTTACATCGCGCAACAATTGGCCGATTTCAAGAACGGCCTGCGCCAGAGTTCCGATCCCCGGCACGCCCCCACCGGAGCGATGATCGCGTACGAGACCAAGGCCAACGAGAAAGAGATTCAAGCTGCGGCGGGCTACTTCTCCACGCTGCATCCAAGGCCGTGGATTCGTGTCGTCGAAACCGACACCGTTCCCAAGACTCACGTCGCGGGCTGGATGCTGGTGGCGACTGACACGGGCGAGACCGAGCCGATCGGCGAGCGCATCATCGAGACCCCGGAAAACCTGGAACGGACCGAACTGCGCGACGACCGTTCTGGCTTCATCGCCTACGTGCCGGTGGGCAGCCTTAAGAAAGGCGAGGCGCTTGTAACCGGGAACTCGAGCAAAACTCTGCGCTGCGCCACCTGCCACGGCCGCGACCTGAAAGGCCTCGGCAAAGTCCCGCCGCTGGCTGGCCGTTCACCCAGCTATATCGTGCGGCAACTTTACGACATTCAACACGGCGCGCGCGGTGGATCGGCCGTTCAAAAAATGAAGCCCGCTATCGCTAAACTTTCCGTCGCCGACATGGTCGCAATCGCCTCCTACGCGGCCTCGTTGGCCCCGTGAACCAGACGCTGGCCTGCCTCTCGCGGGCAGAGCCTGCCCTGAGCCTGCCGAAGGGAGTGCCCGCGCCACACACGGCAGCATGATAGAATTTTGTCCACGCCGTTTCCCTGCGTTTCTGATACATCAGGTTCTGAGAGTTCAGGTTTGATCGAACTGGCACCGTCAATTCTTTCGGCTGATTTTGCGCGGCTGGGCGAGCAGGTGCACGCCGCAGCCGAGGGCGGTGGAAGTGTCATCCACGTCGATATCATGGATGGGCATTTCGTTCCGAACCTCACCATCGGTCCGCCGGTGGTGAAGTCGCTGCGCAAGGTCACGGATTTGCCGCTCGATTGCCATCTGATGATCGAGAATCCGGACGAATTCATTCCCGCCTTTGCCGACGCGGGCGTCGACTGGATGTCGGTGCATCAGGAAGCTTGCCGCCACTTGAACCGCACTCTGCATCTGATCAAGAGTCACGACTGCCTGGCCGGAGTGGTGATCAATCCGGCGACCCCGGTCGAAACGCTCTCGGAAGTACTCGACATTGTCGACTACGTGCTGGTGATGTCGGTGAATCCGGGGTTCGGGGCGCAGAAGTTTATCCCGTCCACGCTGCACAAAATGCGGCGGTTAGCCGAGATTCGCGGCGAACGCGGGCTGCATTATCGCATCGAAGTGGATGGCGGCGTGGCGCTCGAAACCGTCGCCGATGTGGTGCGGGCAGGTGCAGAAATTCTGGTGGCGGGCAACGCCGTGTTCGGCAATGGTGATCCAAGCAAGAATGCGCAGGCGCTGCTGAAGGCGGCGACCGAAGCTGCGCTGCAGAAAGTCTGAATTTTTTGTGGGACCGGGTCTCAGACCCGGTCGGGCCGGGCAAAGCCCGGCGGGTAGTCGCGGCCAACACCGTCCGAATCGCCGGCCGCACAAGTGCAAGAACCGAGCTCCGCTCGGTGGCCGGGTCAAAGATCCGGCCCACACGACCAAATCGAGGTCCTATGTCACGTCGCATTCTGGTGATGGCTGTTCTGGGCATGCTGCTGATCCTCACCGCGGCCTGCACCAACAAGAAGTCGAGAAACCCGCTGGCTGGGGTCGGGTCGAAGCAACCGGACAAGGTCCTGTTCGACAAGGCCATGGACGCCATGCGGCACAACCGCTTCGACGTGGCGCGCCTGACCCTGCAGACCCTGATCAACACCTATCCCGACTCCGAATTTATTGCCCGCGCCAAGCTGGCGGTCGGCGATTCCTGGTACGCCGAGGGCGGCACGGCTGCCCTGGCGCAGGCCGAGCAGGAATACAGCGACTTCGAGATCTTTTTTCCCAATATGCCGGAAGCCGCCGAAGCGCAGCTGAAGATCGCCAACATCCATTATCAGCAGATGGAAAAAGCCGACCGCGACTACACCCACGCCAAGCGCGCCGAGGACGAATACCGCAAATTGATTCTGCAATACCCCGACAGCAAGCTGGTGCCCGAAGCCAAGCTGCGTCTGCTGGAAGTCCAGGAAGTGCTGGGCGAACGCGAGTTTGAGATCGGACGCTTCTACTACCTGCGCCAGTCTTATCCGGCGTCCATCGCGCGCCTCAAATCGTTGGTGGAAAAGTATCCGCTGTACAGCCGCGCCGATGAGGCTCTGTATTTGCTGGGGCAGGACTATGAAGGGCAGATCGCGCGGCTGCGTGCGATACCCACCTGCGACGCGAAGTTCCTGCCGCGGGGCTGCCTGCCCGAGAAAAACAAAGGGGCCTACCTCGCGAATCTGACCGCGCAGGCCGCGGAAAATTACTCGAAGATTCTCACCCGCTATCCGCTCATGGATCGCTCTGATGATGCCACCAAGCGCCTGGAGGCTTTGCACCAGCCGATTCCCCGGCCCACCAAGGGAGACGTGGCGAGAAACAAAGCCGAAATCGACAGCCGGGTTGAGGCGACTACTGTCCAGAGAGCATTGAATCTCATCAAGAAAGGGCCGGACGTGGCCAACGCGGCGCGAGTGGGCGATCCGCCGCTGGTTGATCCGGAACCGGTAGCCGCGAAGGATATCGTCAGTGGCGAGGCGAGAGCATCCATGGGAGTGCCCGAAAAGGGCGCCCTGGGAGTGGAAATCAGGAATCCCGAACAGCCCGCCGCATCCACACCCCCGTCGGACGCGACTTCGCCGGGCGGATCACCCTTCGGGCACTTACCCACCGCGACTGAGTCCGCGGTCGATCCCAATGAACTCAAACCGAATGCGTCCGCCGATCCCAACGAACTGAGGCCGACCGACAGCGGCGCAGATCAGGCGCTGCCTCCGCCCACGCAGGTCAATGAAATTCAGCAGGGGGCGTCATCTTCCGCCACGGCCAGTGCGGACAGTTCCGCCCCCGCCAGCGACCAGGAAATCTCCAGCAGCAAGAAGAAGAAAAAGAAGGGCCTCAAAAAGCTCATTCCGTTCTGAAGGCGGACCTCAGACCCCGGACCTCAGACCTCAGACCCCGGTCCCGTGGCTGAGGTCCGAGGTCTGAAGTCCGAGGTCCGAGGTCAAGCTCCTACGCACTAGGTGTTGACCACTGGTAACCAGTTACTTCCCTTCTGTGTCATTGACTTGGAGTGTGGCTCGGGTTACCTTCGGGCTATCTCCCCTCATCAGAGGAAACCTTTGGCCCGGAAGATACTGCTCGCCGATGACAGCGTGACCGCCCAGAACATGGGGCGGAAGATTCTCGCGGATGCGGGATACGAAGTCATTACCGTTAACAACGGATCCGCAGCTCTGAAAAAGATCGCCGAGCTGAAGCCTGACCTGATCGTTCTCGACGTTTACATGCCCGGCTACAGCGGGCTTGAAGTGTGCCAGCGCCTCAAGGAGGCGCAGGAGACTTCGCGCGTTCCGGTGCTGCTGACAGTGGGCAAACTGGAGCCGTTCAAGCCGGAAGAGGCCAAGCGCGCGCGCGCCGACGGTTTCATCGTCAAGCCCTTTGAAGCCAGCGAGTTGCTGAGCGCCCTCAGCAAACTGGAAGACAAGATTGTGCCTCGTCCCGAGGCCTCGAAGCCGGGCCGCTTTGCCCGCGCCAACGCTGCGCTCGACGAGGCGCGCTACGACAAGAGCGTCGCGATCGAGGAAGATTCCGGTTGGAAGAACCGCATCGTATTCCCCAAGAAAAAGGAAAAGGCCGAAGTCGCGCCCGACGAAAACGACGATTCCTCGTTTTACAACCCCATGAACAAGGACTTGCGCACGGTGGTCGAGCGCAAGCCAGACCCGCCGCTTGCCGCCCGGCATGAATCTAAGGCCACCGAGGACGACCGGGTCGATCTTGGCGCCCTCGCGCCCGAGGGTCTGCCCAAGGATGTGACTCCGGAAGAAATTGCCGCTCTGGCAGCGGCCGCAGCCCAGGTTAAGGGCAAGATCGCCGAAGCCAGGGTTGCCGAATGGAAGCTTACCGAAGAGGAAGCCGCTGAAGCGAAGGCCGCCGAAGCGAAGATCACGGAGCACAAGTTCGCCGAACCGGTGTTGGCTGAAGCCAAGCCCGAACCGAAGATAGAAGCGGAACCAGCTCCGCCTGCCGTCGAACTCCCGCAGGAAGTCACGGAGGCAGCGCCGCCGGTGGCAACTTTCGCGGAGCAGAAGCCTGAAGAACAAATCGAAGCAAAGGTCGAAGCAAAGTCCGAGGAAAAAGTCGAAGTAAAAGAAGCAAAAGTCGAAGAAAAGATCGCAGAGGCTGCGGAGACGTCTAGCGAAGCGCCGCCGCAAGCGGGCAGCATCGCCGCCCCCAGCCACGACGATCTGATGGCCGCGATCGCCGCCTTGGAGCCCGATCCAGTCCAATCGCCGGGCGCAGGTTCAGGCAACGGATCGTGGTTGCAGGGTGCTGACCAGGCCGCTGACGAACCCGTAACCATGGCGCTGGCGGCGGCAGCAGCAGCGGGATCGGCTGCGGTAGCTTCGCGGTGGACTGCGGTTGCGGTTGCGCTGGCCCCGGAGGACGCAGCGATTTCTCTCGAACTCGAGATGCAGAAGGCCTTCGCGGCTTTGGCTGCCGCTGAGACGGCTCGTGCATCGGCAGTTGCGGCCATCCCGGAGTGCCAGCCTCAGGAAACTCAACCTCAGTCGCACGCAGCCCAGCCTGAGGAAAACCAGCCAGTGCCGGCTCAGTCCGCGCCAGAACCAGATTCCAAGCTGGCAGAAACTTCGCCAGCACAGGCCCTGCCCGAGCCGGTTGCCGCGCCTCCTTCTGCGAGCGCGGAGGCAATGCGGGCGTTAAGCGATGCCGAGGTAACCGATGTTGCGGTATCGAACGCCGCGGCCGAAGCCATCACCGAGGCCGTGAAAGAACTGGAAGCGGTAGCGGCGGCCTATGCTGAGCAGATCAGGCCACCTGCAGCGCCGCCCGAGCCTGCCCCAGTAGACGATTTCAACGTGCCGCCCCCGCTTGATGCGCCTCCGGCCGTCGCAGCCAGCGTAGAGGACCGCGCGGAAGACAGTCCTGCGGCGGTGCAAAGCCCGGCGGCGGAAAGTCCGGCAGTACAAAGTCCGGCGATCGAAAGCCCGGCGGCAACTGCCCCGCATGGTCTGGAAATTCATAATGTCGAGTCGGCCAAGCCAGACGGGCCGGAAGCGAAGCAACCAGAACCGGCTCCCCAGGAAATCCAGGCACCAAAGAACGAGGAAGTGAAAAGCGACGCCCCGGCTCCCGTTGCCGCCCCGGTTGCTGCCCAGGAAGAAGCGCCAGCCGTCACCGCAGCGACGCCCGACACTACGCCAACCTTCGTCAAAGAAGTTCCTGCGGAGTCCGCTTCCGCGAAGCCAGTTTCTTCCGACGTGATTTCTCGAACGGCAATTTCTTCCGTAGCAGTTTCTTCAGACATTGCAGCCGCGCTTAGCGAACTGGCTGCAGGAGGCATATTTGATATGGCGAAAAAAGAATCTGAAATAGCGGCGACCACGGCCGCGGCCTGGGCCAGCTGGCGGCGCATTCGCGAGACCGGAGACACCAAACCCGCACCGGCTTCGCCGGCCGAGCCTGCCTCGAAAGAAGAATCCGCGGCGGCCGCTCCTGAAGATGCGGCGGCCATGGCCGTTGCCGCCGGTGCCGAGAAGGCTCCCGAGGGGGCGCACACGTCTGAATCCGAGTCGGACGAAATTGCCAGCATCGTTGACAGCGTTCTCGCCGATTTGCGTCCCAAGATCGTCGAAGAGATCTCGCGCAAAATGGGCAAGAAGAAATAATCAGCTTAGCTGCAATCCACGCTTTAAACCGTCCCCGCCGGGTGCCCCATTCTAAATTTCGCGTTCTTTGCGAAATTTAGAGTGGGGGTGTTGGAGGCTGATCCAAAGCCAATAACCAGCTGCGAGGGACAGCGGAGATCGAGTCGGAATCGGCGACACGAAAGCCCGAAGAGGCGGCAGCAAGACTCTGTCCAGCCCCATAAATGCCCCACTCAAGCCAACACCAGGCTTGAGTGGGCCATCGGCCTGTAGGTTCTGTCCCCCTGTTCGCGGTATGTAACTTGGCGCACGGTTTTTGGCGATACCTGCTAAGCTCACCAGCCACAGCTACAACTCGTCCAACCTACTGCGTACGAGGACCTTCAGATCTGTTCACTCTGTACGCGTGTTCGGATTTTGTAAAAGACTTCTTAACTTGATATGTGAGCCGAATCACTGACATCGACCGGGGTATGTGATCTTATTCGCAATCGGGCGATCAAGTCTCCCGATCCCCCCGGGATTCTGCTCGTACCTACACATTCCTCTAACGGCGCTGGTCAACCGTCCCATGCCAGTCGGACGGTTGTTTCGAGCAAGTAGAGCGTGGGCATGCCTACCTTCAGACATTCACACGCCTTAAACCAAGCTGTCAAACAACCTTCAGCGCGGCTAACCTCCGCGGTTTCAAGGTCGGAATATCTCAAGGAGATGCCATGAGAGGCTTATTGCACGAGTACATTAGCATTCTAGTGGGCTGCTGCATAGCATCGCTGCCCATCTATTGCTCCAGCCAAGAAAAGACGCAGGGGGCGACCACAGCTGCAATAGTTCAGCAAGTGGCTGCACAAGAGATTGACAAAGACATAGTGATTCAAAGATTTGAGCAGATCAGGCAGGTGAACCGAGAGATTGGGCTCCTTGATAGCAAACTTCGGAGCCTGAAGTTCTTACCCGCTACGGCGACGAAGAACTATTGGGGAAGAACTAGTACGCATCAAAGAATCATTGAAGGGGTCCCTGAACATCTCATCACTGCAATTTATGCTCAGGACTATGTGAAGCAGAATTCTAAGGATGCTGCTGCGCTTGCTCAGCTAACGCTGACAAGTAGTACGGGAGTAACTAAAACGTATTCGTTCTATCTTTTCGCGCCCGGTGGCGACTTCAAAAAGATACAGGAATTCGCCATAAACAACAATATTGTCACCCTCCAACATAGCTGGTGGAGCTGCGTTGAATGTCAGCTCGGGAAGGTGGCTGGCACATGTGCAGCTGCTGCTGTCTCATGCGCGGTAACCGCCGAGACTGTAGTTGGATACCTAGCGTGTGTAGGACTTGCGTGCGGCGGCGCAGTGACGTCAGCTGGGTTGTGCTGTGCATGCAATGGCAGCGGTTGGTGCAGGTGGGCTGTTGGAAGCTGTTCTGAATCTGCACAATGCAGCTCGCCTCCTCCGCCCGGTCCACCGGTAGTGATCCCACCTCCGTGCGAGCGGTGCTGCGAATATGATCCGAAAAAAGGACATTGCATTCGGTGCGTGAGTGGCAGGGAAGTGTGTCCATGATCGACTCAGGCGTTTAGCAAGCGAAACAAATTTAAGCGGCCCATCCTCGAAGACTTGTTCTGGGTGGTGCCCAGCATACGAAAGGATCGCTAGAAACCGAATCGCCACGATCTGGAAGTTGTCACATTTTAGCGAGTGCGGACGCAATGAGATAGGCCATACGGCCCAGACTCGGATTCCGCACTCGCTGTGAGGAGGTGTCCATGCAAAGTTGGACAACGATTCCTGCCCGGGCGCGTATTATCGTGCCCTCGATTCTGATTTGCACCATGATGACTTTGTGTCCAGGATGCACACACCGTTTCCGAATAACTGCGCCGGCCCCGACACCGATCAATCCGGCGGACTATACTGTGGCAGATTACACGAACGATGTCGCGACTTATAAGAGTGCGATGACTCCGGGCCCTAACGCAAATGCTGATTTGGCGAAACAGGCGCGTAACAATATTGCTTATGGCTTGATGGCCCAGATCGACGTCGTCTACGGCGAATACTACAATCAGCTCTTCACGGCGAAGGGAACGGCCGCAGTCGGCGGCGACTTTCTCACTTTAGGGCTGAGCAGCGCGGCGAGCATAGCGACACATGGCGCGACCAAGACGATTTTCAGTGCACTCGGAACTGGATTCTCTGGTTTGTCATTGTCGATTGACAAGAATTTTTTCTCCCAGCAGGCATTTCCCGTCATAGGAGTCGCGATGCAGACCCGACGGGATAAAGTGCGAGCTACCATTGTTTCCAATCTGTCCCTTGATACAACCGCATACCCACTTCTTGCTGCAAGGCGAGACCTGATCGCATATCTCAACGCAGGTACCCTGGCGAACGGCTTGCAGGAACTTCAAGAAGAAGCGGGTTCGGCGACAAACGCGACCGCGGCAGCCGCACATTCCCCTGCTGCACCTACTGGCTTGGCTGCGGTGGGCAACAATGCGCAAGTATCTCTGCAGTGGGCAGCTTCAGCCGGTGCGACAAGCTACAATCTCTATTATTCGACGACCGGGGGAGTGACGCCCGATAACGGAACAAAAATCAGCGGAATTACAACAACCTCTTACACTCACTCCGTGTTGTCGGACGGGACCCCACTCAAGAACGGAACCCCATACTATTACGTGGCCACTGCAGTCAACGAAAACGGCGAGTCAGCGGCCTCCAATCAAGCTTCAGCAACTCCAGTCGCGCCGGTGCCTGCGCTCGCGTCAGGCGTTCCGTCCGCTCCAGTGGGGTTGGCTGCCGTAGCCGGCAATGCTCAGGTGTCACTGTTGTGGACAGCTGCTGTCGGTGCAACAATGTACAACCTCTACTATTCGACGACCGCAGGAGTCGCGCTTAGTAGCCGGAGCAAAATCCCAGGAATTACAACAACTTCCTACACACACTCAACGCTGGCAAGCGGAAGTGCACTAAAGAACGGGGCCACCTACTATTACGTCGCGACAGCTGTTAACGCAAAAGGCGAGGAGTCGGCAGCCTCCAACGAGCTTTCTGCAGTGCCCCTTGCGCCAAAAGCCGCAGAACGAGTGCTGAAATTGACGCCGCACTGATGCAGGATTCACTGTCCACGCGAAGACTGCGAGATGGACAAATTGCATTCCGGGTCAGCCGGACTCGTCAGGGGTGCATATTCCCTCCCTTCCTGTTCTCACCCCCCCTCCCGTTTGACCCTTCTTTTCCCGCGCCTGTAAGATCAGGACTTACTCTTCCGCTGGCGGATTCTCCTGTGCCGAATCTCGTCATCGCTCACAAAGATGCCTCACGAACTGCCCAAAGCCTACGAGCCGGGCGCGATTGAAACGCGCTGGGCCGACTATTGGATCAAAGAAAAACTGTTCTCCGTGCCCACGCCGCCAGTAGGTGAAACGCGGCCTGTGTTCACGCTGCTGCTGCCGCCGCCGAATGTTACCGGACGCCTGCACATGGGCCACATGCTTAACCAGACGCAGATGGACATCATTGTGCGCTGGCACCGCATGCGCGGTTTTATCACCCTGTGGCTGCCCGGCACCGATCATGCCGGTATCGCCACGCAAATGATGGTGGAGCGCGCCCTGGCCAAAGAAGGCAAGAAGCGCAGCGACCTGGGCCGCGAAAAATTCATTGAGCGCGTCTGGGAATGGAAGAAGCTCTACGGCGGCGCCATCCTTGACCAGATGAAGCGCCTCGGCGCCTCCGTCGACTGGGACCGCGAGTACTTCACCATGGACGAAAATCTTTCGCACGCGGTGCGCGAGGTTTTTGTTCGTCTGTATGAAGAAGGCTTGATCTATCGCGGGAAATACATCGTCAACTGGTGCCCGCGCTGCGAGACCGCGATCTCCGATCTCGAAGTGAAGCACGAGGACGTGGCCGGAAAGCTATGGGCGATTCGCTACCCGGTCGTTGAAAAGAAGCCGGGCACGCCGCCTGGCGGAGAAACGGAATTCATCACCGTCGCGACCACGCGCCCCGAGACCATGCTCGGCGATACCGCGATCGCCGTCAATGCGAAAGATGAACGCTACACCCATCTGCACGGCAAGCACGTTCTAGTGCCGCTGATGAATCGCGAGATTCCGATCATCACCGACGAACTGGCGCAGCCCGAGTTTGGCACGGGCGCGGTGAAGGTGACTCCGGCGCACGATCCCAACGACTTTCAGGCTGGCCTGCGCCACAACCTGCCGCAGATCGACGTGATGGACGAGCACGCCCACATGAACCAGAACGCCGGCGCGTATGCCGGGCTGGATCGATACGAAGCCCGCAAGCGTGTGCTGGCCGATTTGCAGGAGCAAGGATTTCTGGTCAGTGAGAAAGACTACGCGCTCTCCATCGGCAAGTGCGACCGCTGTGGAACCGTCGTCGAGCCGCGGCTGTCGGAGCAGTGGTTCATCAAGATCAAGCCGCTGGCCGATCGCGCCCAGCAAGCTGTCGAGAGCGGCGAGATTACCATCGTCCCGGACAACTACCGCCAGATTTATCTGAACTGGATGAACAATATCTACGACTGGTGCATCTCGCGCCAGTTGTGGTGGGGACATCGCATTCCGGCGTGGACGTGTGATAGCTGCAAGGAAATGATTGTCGCCCGCAAGGCTCCGACCAGTTGCCCGAAATGCGGCGGCGGCAAGCTGGAGCAGGTTTCCGACGTGCTCGACACCTGGTTCTCGTCGGGGCTGTTGCCGTTTACAACTCTAGGCTGGCCGGAGAAGACACGGGATATCGACGTGTTCTATCCCAACACGCTGATGATCACCGGCTTCGACATTCTCTTTTTCTGGCTGGCGCGCATGATCATGTTCGGCTGCCACTTCATGCAAGGCCACCAGCAAGACGCAGCGATCAAGCAGGCCAGCGGCGAAGCCGACAAAAAAGACGACAGCGTTCCTTTCCGCCATGTCTACATTCACGCCCTGGTGCGCGATGCGGACCGGCAGAAAATGTCGAAGACCAAGGGCAATGTGATCGATCCGCTGGAGATTATCGAGCGCTTCGGCACCGATGCGACGCGCTTCACACTGGCCGCGATGGCCGCGCCCGGCACCGACATTGCCTTCAGCGAGAGCCGCACCGATGGCTACCGCGCCTTCGCCAACAAAATCTGGAATGCCGCCCGCTTCATGTTCATGAACGTGGATCGAGTCGAACCGGGCCTGCGGCCTGCCGCTGCACGTGGGGGCGCGGCCGACTCGCCTGCGCAACGTCCCGGGGTCGCCGGATTTCAGGCGTCCCTGCTGGAAGACCGCTGGATTCTTTCCCGCTTCAACCGCGTGGCCGCCGGCGTGAACGACGCGCTCGGCACCTACCGTTTCCATGAGGCCGCGAATCTTATCTATGATTTTTTCTGGGGAGAATTCTGCGACTGGTATCTCGAACTGATCAAGCCGCGCCTGAATTTCGAAGAGGGAGGGGACAAGAGTACAGCGCGGGCGGCCTGCGCGAACCTAGTGAGTCTGTTCGACGCTTCGTTGCGTCTGCTGCATCCCGTGATGCCGTTTATCACGGAGGAAATCTGGCAGGCGATCTACGAAGGCAACCCGCCGCTGAAGTCAATCGCGCTGGCAGCATATCCGCAGGCCGATGAGACGCAGTTTGATCTCGCCGCCGAAACTGAGATGGCCATCCTGCAGGACTTGATCGTCAGCGTCCGCAACCTGCGCGCGGAATTGAAAGTCGAACCCAAGGTGAAAGTCCCAATCGAGGTCTTCGCGCCGGACCCGGCGATTCGCAAAATGATCGAGCAGAATTATGGCGCGGTCGAGCGTCTGGGGAACGTCGAAAAGATTACATTCGTCGAAAGCTCCCTCGCCAATCGGCCCGGCGCGCGCGGCACAGCCCGCTTCGATGTGCACGTTATCTACGAACGCAAGATTGACATGGCCGCCGAAGGCGAGCGCCTCAAGAAAGAACTGGAGAAGATCGAAAAAGAGCTGGCCAACAATCAGAGGCAGCTCGCGAACGAACAGTTTCTGGCCAAGGCCCCGGAAAAAGTGGTCGAGGGCCTGCGTCGCCGCGGGCGGGAACTCCTGGTCCTGCAGGAGAAAACAAAGAGTAAGCTAAAGGAATTGGGCTGCTGATGTAGCCGCGGACGCATTCGTCCGGGGCGAGCGAAGCAGGACAGGTTTTTGTCTCGTCGCGTAAGTGATCTTGGTTAGGGGTCGGCGACGAACACAAGCGCATCTGCGATCCGCGGACGGACGAATGCGTCCGTCCCTACACTTTATGGATTGGAATTCACGACGCCTGACCGCGATTCTGGAGAACGCGCTGGTCGAAGACCGGGCCACGCGCGACGCCACCAGTTACGCCTGCGTCGACCCCAACCAGCGGGCGGCGGCGACCATCCTATCCAAGCAGGAGTGCATCCTCGCCGGAATCGGTTGCGTGGCGCGGATTCTCGACGTTTACGCCGCGCTCGACGGAGCTGTGACTGCCCATTACGAAGTCACCACTCATCCGGAAATTTTTGACGGCGTGCGCCTGCGCGCGGGGCAGTCCGTGGCTGTCATCCGTCACAACGGGCGGGTGATTCTTTCGTGCGAACGCGTCATCCTCAACTTTCTGCAGCGCATGAGCGGCATCGCCACCCTCACGCGCAAGTTCGTCGAAGCCGTGTCGGGCACAAAAGCGCGCATTCTCGATACGCGCAAGACCGCGCCCGGCCTGCGCGTGATCGACAAGAACGCGGTGCGCTGCGGCGGCGGACAGAATCATCGGCTCGACCTTTCCGACGGCGTGCTCATCAAGAGCAACCACATCGCTCTGGCGGGCGGAATTGCCCCGGCTCTGGAGCGCGCGGTGCGCAACCGCCGCGGCTCGCAGATCATCGAAGTCGAAGTGCGCACCCTCGCGGAGTTGGAACTGGCGCTGGCGCACGGTGGCGAGGCCATCCTGCTCGACAACATGTCGGTAGAGGATGTGCGGCGCGCCGTCGAGCGCTGCTCGCAGCCGGATGTTCTTAAGAGCGGCCGCACCATCCCCGTGGAGTGCTCGGGCGGAATTCGCCTGGAGAATGTTCGCGCCTATGCCGAGACCGGCGTCGATTTCATTTCGGTTGGCCTGCTGACGCGCTCGCCCCAGGCCGCCGATATGAGCATGCGAGTCATTCCCGCCTGAACGGCTTTCCGGCGCGGAGATTGTTGTTTTGCCGCAGTTCGCGCATAATCTCCGCATCGCCAGGACGAGCACAATTCGGCGATCAACTTCGCGGGTCACGGCTCCCGCCGCGCACCAGCCACAGCCCACCGACCTCCGGCTGGGCCGCATCGTGCGCCTGCTCATGGAGCATGCCACCGTCGTCGTCAGCGGCACTAAAATCGCCCAGGAAATCTCCTCCAATCGCTCCGAGGTGTGGCGTCTGATTCAGCAATTGCGCGGCCTCGGCGTCGATGTGGCCGGGCATCCGGCGACCGGCTATCAACTGCGCTCGGTTCCCGACTTGCTTCTGCCCGAGATTCTGCGGCCGCTTCTGCATGGCACCATCTTCGACGAGCACGTTCACCACTTCTACAAGATTGGATCGACGAACACCGCAGCCATGGCTGCGGCGGCGGAAGGCGCTCCCGAAGGCAGCGTCTTTCTTGCCGAAGAGCAAACCGCCGGCCGCGGCCGCGGCGCTAATTCGTGGCAGTCCCCGCGATCGACCGGGATTTATTGTTCGGTCGTCGTGCGCCCCGCCTTGCCGCCCTCCGAAGTGCTGGTGCTGGCGCTCGCCGCCGGACTCGCGGTGCAGTCAGCGATCCGACAGGTCGACTCGCGCGTCATTGTCACTGCCGATCTGAAGTGGCCCAACGACGTTCTGATTGACGGCAAGAAAGTCTGCGGGATTCTCACCGAAATGAATGCCGAGGCTACCCGTGTCCGCTACATCGTGGTGGGAGTCGGCATCAACGTGAACCAGGCAACGTTTCCCAAGGATCTGTCCGCGACCTCGCTGCGTCTCGTAACCGGAAGCGAGTGGTCCCGCGTCGAGTTGGCGGCAGCTTTGTTAAAATCGCTCGATCACGAGTATCGCGGTTTGCTGGAAGATGCCGATGCGCACGAGTCGATTCTGCGGCGTTTCGCGGAGAATTCTTCCTGGGTGCGAGGCAAAAATGTTCGCATCGAAGAAAATGGCGCAGGCTTCGAGGGAACCACCGAAGGCCTCGACCCGCGCGGCTTCTTGCAGGTGCGAACCGCGCAAGGAATGCAAACGGTGTTGAGCGGAACGGTAAGAGAGCGTTGATCGGACAGCGCTCAGCAGCGCAAGTTTAACTAGCAGCTAGCAGCTAGGAGCTAGCAGCCCACATGCTTCTCGTCATCGATGTCGGCAACACGAACACGGTTCTGGGCGTCTTCGCCCGCGTCGCCAAGGTCAATCCTGCGGGCGACTCGGACGAGACTCCACGCTACGAGCGCCTGGTGGCCAACTGGCGCGTGGCCACCTCCCGCACCAGCACGGTGGATGAATACGGCGTGCTGTTCCGCAACTTGTTTTCCATGGCGGGGCTCGAATCGAAGGGCATCCACGGCATCGTAATCTCCTCGGTTGTTCCGCCGCTCGATCCCGTGCTGCGGCAGGTCTGCGAGCGCTACTTCAATTTGCGTCCTCTTTACATCGAACCGGGCGTCAAGACCGGAATGCCCGTGCACTACGACAATCCGGCGGAAGTGGGAGCCGACCGCATTGTGAACGCGGTCGCGGCCTTCGAAAAGTATGGCGGCCCGAGCGTGATTGTCGATTTCGGAACAGCCACCACCTTCGACTGCGTGTCAGCCAAGGGTGAATACCTTGGAGGAGTCATTTGCCCCGGCATCGGCATCTCGGCCGATGCGCTTTTTGAGCGCACGGCGCGGTTGCCGCGCGTCGAGATTCGCAAGCCTGCCCGCGTGATCGGCTCGAACACGGTCGGCAGCCTGCAATCGGGCCTCTATTACGGATATCTCGGACTAGTGGATGGCATCCTCGAACTGCTACTCGCCGAGTTAGGCCAGGAGACGCAAGTGATCGCGACCGGCGGGCTTGGCCCCATGATCGGCACGGGATCGAAATACATTAAACAGGTGGACGACTTCCTGACGCTCGAAGGCTTGCGCATTATTTGGGAACGCAATGGGTCGGCGCGGAGGGATTCCGCACAGCCCAAAATCGCACCGCAAGCCGCGACTCAGCCACCGTCGAAACCGGCACAACCCAAGTCGGAACACAAGGCCAAGAATGGCGGCGCTCCGGCCTCTCCGGCCTCGCGTTCCGCCCGTTGACCCCCCCGTGGAGAATTACTTCAACTACTTCACCGAAATTGAAGAGTGCTTCCTGCTCCGCCGCGGAGGCGGCCTGCTGCTGTCGACTCTCGACTGGGCGCTGATTGAAACCTGGAAGGATGCCGGCATTCCGCTGGAGGCCGTGCTGCGCGGCATCGACGAGGCCTTCGACCGCTACGACCAGCGTCCGTCGAAAACCAAGAAGGTGAACAGCCTGGCCTACTGCTCGCAGCTGGTGCTGGCCGCGGCGGAAGACATGAAGGAAGCAGCCGTGGGCTCGGCCGCGGAATCGGCGGCTCCGGCGAAACCCCGCGCCGGGCAGGGGTTTGAACCCGAGGTAGTCGCGCCTTTCCTGCGGCGCAATGCAGATGCGCTAGAGGCCGCGAAACTGCCGCAGGGAGGCGGAGTTTCCGCAAAATCCGTCGCTCTCGACGCGGCCAGAACCCTGCGCCAGCTCGCGGAAGAGAACGAGAAGAAGCCCGCGTCTCGGTTGGAAGACTTGGAGCGCCGCTTGACTGTGATCGAGGAAAAACTTTTCGCCGCACTGCTGGCCTCCACCGCCGACGAAGAAATCGTGAGCGTTCGAGCCGAAGCCGACCGCGATCTCGCTCCCTACCGCCGAAAAATGTCAGGAGCCCAGATCGACCAACTACAGAAGCAGTATGTACATAAACGTCTGCTGGAACAATACGGCCTGCCGCGCCTGAGCCTGTTTTACATGTAGCCCGGACAACCGTACAACTTTCGCCATCTCCATATTTGTAAAAGGCCCCCGGCTGATCTTTTTGAAAAGATCCTGACTCATATTTTGAAAAGACCCCTGGCTCCTGTTTTGAAAGGCGCGGCTTCTAGCCGCGCCGTGAGGGCTGCAAAACGACTTGCGGCTTCAGCCGCTGGGGTAAGCTGTTAACTCCAACGTGATCCATTCATTCGATGCCCTGATTCTCGGCGGCGGCGCGGCAGGCCTGATGTGCGCCATCGAAGCCGGCAAGCGCGGACGCCGCGTCGCCGTACTCGAACACGCCGATCGTCTGGGCAAAAAGATTCTCATCTCCGGCGGCGGCCGCTGCAATTTCACCAACCTGCACTGCCAGCCCGAGAATTTCCTTTCGTCCAATCCACATTTTGCCAAGTCGGCTCTCGCCCGCTACACGCCCGCGGACTTCACCGCGCTGGTCGAGAAACATCGCATTTCGTATCACGAAAAAACTCTGGGACAACTGTTCTGCGATCGCTCGGCGCGCGACATCCTGGGGATGCTCGAACAAGAATGCCGCGCCGCTGGAGTCAGCATTTTTCTCGATACAACAGTTCAAGAGGTGACGCGGGGCACGGAGTTTGTTGTGCTCGCCGCGAATGCAGAATTCCGCGCGCCCGCGCTCGTGGTCGCGACTGGGGGCCTGTCGATTCCGAAAATCGGCGCAACCTCATTTGGCTACGACCTGGCGCGGCAATTCGGCCTCAAGATTCGTGAGCCGCGCCCCGGACTCGTGCCGCTCGTTCTCGATCCGGACGACCGCTCCCGCTACTGCGATCTGACCGGCGTTTCCGCCGAGGTGATCGCCACATGCAACGGGCAGCAGTTTCGCGAAAAGATGCTGATCACCCATCGCGGCCTGAGCGGCCCCGCGATCCTGCAGGTTTCGTCGTACTGGAGAAACTCGGAAGAAATCCAGCTTGACCTCGCGCCGGGAAGCGAGTTGACTGCAATCTTCCACGACCCCAAGTCGCCGCGCACTCTAGCGACGCTGCGTTCAGAACTCCGCCAGATCCTGCCGGTCCGCTTCGCCGACCGCTGGCTTGAGCACCATGCTCCCGCTTCCTGGGCCAACACCGCTCTCGCCGATTTCGAACGTCAAGCCCATGCGTGGGCGATCAGCCCCGCAGGAACCGAGGGCTACGAGAAAGCCGAAGTGACGTGCGGCGGCGTCGACACCGAAGAACTTTCGGCCAAGACCATGGAGTGCCGCAAAACTCCCGGCCTGTTCTTCATCGGCGAAGTCGTGGACGTAACCGGCCACCTCGGCGGCTTTAATTTTCAGTGGGCCTGGGCATCGGGTGCGGCGGCCGGCCGCGCGTTGTAAACTAGCTCGTTAGAAATCGGGAGAAAAATGAATGCGCGAAGTAATGAGACTAATGCGACGTACTTGTTTGCTGCTGATGGCAACGTTCCTCGCGAGCGCGGCGTTCGCGCAGGCGCCGTCGGCCACGCTGCTGGCCCTGTCGAAAGATGACCACACGGTCGCCATCGTCGACCCCCCAACGTTGCAGGTTCTGGCGCGCATTCCCTCCGGTCCGGATCCGCACGAAATCGTCGCATCCGACGACGGCAAATTCGCTTACATCTCCAACTACGGCGGTGTGGACAGCACTCTCAACACCATCTCGGTGGTCGATCTGGTCGCCCGTAAAGCGCTGCCTCCCATCGACCTCGGCGCGCTGCGCTCCACGCACGGACTGGAGTTCTCGGGCGGCAAACTCTATTTCACGGCCGAGACGAATAAAGTCATTGCCCGTTACGACCCGGCAACCCGGCGCGTGGATTGGGTCCTAGGCACCGGCCAGGATCGCACCCACATGATCGACGTTTCGAAAGGCCTCGACCGGATCATTACTTCGAACGTCAACTCCGCCAGCATCAGCATCATCGAACAAGTTTCACCGCCGAGCGGAGGCTTCGGTCCGGGCGGTCCCCGCCTCACCTGGGAAGTGACGAACGTCCCCGCCGGCCGCGGAGTCGAAGGCTTCGACATTTCGCCGGACGGAAAAGAAGTCTGGGCCGCCAACGCCCGCGACGCAACCGTCACCATTATTGATGTCGCCACCAAGAAGCCCACGCAAACTCTGCCCATCCCGGTAAAGGGCGCCAACCGCCTGAAGTTCACGCCCGACGGCAAGCGCGTCTTGATCTCCGGCCTGGGCGCGAGGGCCGGAGACAGCAGCCTCGTAGTGCTCGACGCCGCCACGCGCAAAGAAGTGAAGCAGTTAAACCTGGGAGGTGGCGCAGCCGGAATCCTCATCGCACCAGATGGTTCCCGCGCCTACGTGGCCGTCAGCACAGCCGACAAGATTGACGTTGTCGATTTGAAAAGCCTGGAGGTCACCGGCCAAATCGACGCCGGCAAGCAGCCCGATGGATTGGCTTGGGCAGCGCAGAAGTAAGTCATACCCCTGTTGGCGTCATCCCGAGCGCAGCCGCTTTTCAGGCGGAGCGAGGGATCTCACGCGCAGGACAAACATCCCAGCAAGTCCGCGATGCGTGGCTTCGCTCTCCCCATGCCGTAGAATCAACTCTTGCTCCTCACAATCGAAAAGCTGATCTACGGCGGCGACGGCCTGGCCCGTCTTCCCGCCGCCCCTGACACCGCCGTCCCTGCCAACGATGACGTCCGCGCACGCGGCAAGGCAGTGTTCGTCCCCTTCGTCCTGGCCGGAGAAAAAATCGAGGCTTCGCTCACCGAGCAGAAGTCCGGCTTCGCGCGCGCGCGAGTTGACGCCGTCGTCGAGCCTTCCCCGCACCGCATCCAGCCCGCCTGCCCTTACTTCACCCGCTGCGGCGGCTGCCACTACCAACACGCGAGCTACGAGCATCAACTCGAAATCAAAAAGGAAATCCTGCGAGAGAATTTGCGCCGGATTGCCAAGCTGGACTCGCCATTCGACATCGAGGTCCATCCTTCGCCGCCGTGGAACTACCGCAACCGCTCGCGCCTGCAGATTCGAACCGGGCAGATTCAAACTGGGCAAGCGCAGCACAGTTCCGCATTCGCCGCGGGATATTTCAAGCTGGCGTCCCACGAACTGCTGCCGGTCGAGCAGTGCCCGATCAGTTCGCCCCTGATTAACCGCGGCATCGCTTCTCTTTGGCACAGTGGACGCGCGGGCAAAGTTCCCACGGGAGTTCGCGAAGTCGAGTTTTTCGCCAACGCAGACGACACACAACTGCTGGTGGATGTTGGATGCGCCGGCGCGGCCCGCCGCGCCGCAGTGCGTGGCTGGGCTGAAGAGCTGCGCGCCGCCATGCCCGAGATCACCGGAGTCGTTGCATTCCGCGAACCTAATCCCGGCGACCGGAAGGCTGGCGCACAGGAAATTCTCGTCACTGTCGGCGTTTCGCATCTCACCTATCAGACGCAGCGGGCGGCCTACCGCGTCAGCGCCGGCTCGTTCTTTCAAACCAACCGCCATTTGACCGACGAACTGGTAAAGATCGTCACCGCCGGCCAATCCGGCAAGCAGGCTCTCGACCTCTATGCCGGAGTGGGACTGTTTTCCACAGCTCTCAGTGACTTTTACCACGTCATTTCCGTAGAGCCGTCACAGACATCCACAGGCGATCTTTCCTACAATCAACCCTCGAATGGAGAAACGGTCCAGGCCACCGCGGAGGAGTACCTGGCCCGCGCGGAAAATTCGGGGCGAGTGGGGAAGGGCGCACCGATCCCTCATACCCTTAATAAGCCCGACCTCGTGGTGGTAGACCCGCCGCGAAGCGGCCTGGGAGAACGCGTGGCGCGATCGTTGGCGAGCTTGGGCGCGCCACGCGTTTTTTATGTGTCGTGCGATCCGGCAACGCTGGCGCGCGATCTTGTGCCCCTGCTCGCCGCCGGCTATCGCGTCGAGCAAGTGCACCTGGTGGACTTGTTTCCGCAGACCTACCACCTGGAAAGCGTTGTGCACCTGGTACGGAACTCGGACTAGCCGGTGGTTCTTGGGAAGGGCCCGACTTCAGTCGGGCCGTAAGAGCTATAAAATCGGCGTCGGCTTCAGCCGCTGAGGGAGACCGTCGGGAGAGTCCCCACTTCGTTTGAAATTCGGGTGAGAAGCCATATGATACCCCCATCCGCTCGCGCATGGCTTCCAACGTTCCACTTCAAAGCCCCGCGGCAGCCCATGCTGTGGGCCGCAGTGTCTTACTCCTTGGGCATCATTGCCGGAGCTTACCTGTGGCGGCCCGCCCTTTGGTGGGTCTTAGCGGGCGTGGCGTTCGTGGCTGCGGCCGCATATTTCGCGCAGCGCCGGTCCGGCCTGGGCTGGGCGCTTGCCCTGGGAGCGCTGTTCCTCTCCGGCGCCCTCCACATGCAAGCCCGCGAGGGCGCCATTCGCCTCGACACCAGCATTCAACCCTACGCGGACCACCAAGAACTCGTGATCACCGCCCATGTCACGCGCGACAGCCGCCTGCAGCTGGGCAGCTTCAACGAAATCAAGCAGACCGTCGACGTCGAAACGGAAGAGCTGCAGACCGCGACGGGCGAGAGTGCAGCCGTGCACTCCGGCATCCGCCTGAGCGTTTACAGTCCTCGCCCGAATGATGCGGCCACAGAAGGAGACGCCTTAACAAGCCCGACCAGTTCCGCCGCCATGCCGGTCTTTCACTACGGCGACCGTATCCGCTTCTCCGCCAAACTCAAGCTGCCGCGCAATTTTCGCAATCCCGGCGCTTTCGACTATCAAGGCTATCTCGCCGACCACGCCATCGCCGCACTGGGCGCGGCCAAAACAGAGAATGTCGAACGCCTTCCCGGTTTCACCGGCAGCCGGATCGCTTTCTGGCGCAGCCGCCTGCATCGCGGAGTGGTCGCCAAGGTGCATGAACTCTGGCCTCCACGCGAGGCCGCGCTGATTGATGCGATGGTAATCGGCGAAGAGGCCTTCATCGACCGCGACACTCGCGCCGACTTCCAGCGCTCCGGCACCTACCACGTCCTGGTCGTCTCCGGGATGAACGTGAGCATCCTGGCCTTCGTCGTGTTCTGGACGCTACGCCGCCTGCGCCTCGGCAATCTTCCGGCGACGCTGCTGACGGTGGCGTTCTGCGTAGCCTATGCCTTCACGACCGAGGTGGGTGCACCCGTCTGGCGCGCCACACTGATGTGCGCCATCTACCTGGGCACTCGTCTGCTCTACCGCGGCCGCGCCATGGTCAACGCCGTGGGTGCGGCCGCGCTGGCCTTGCTCATCTTCGACCCGCGCCAACTCTTCACTGCCAGCTTCCAGATGACGTTTATCTGCGTGCTCATCGTGGCGGCCATCGGGATTCCGATTCTGCAGCGCACCTCCCAACTGCAGAAGCAGGCGCTAGCCAACTGGGACTCCAACGACTACGCCGCCCTGCTTCCCCCGCGGGTGGCCCAGTTCCGCGTGGACCTGCAATTCATCGCGTCGCGCCTGGCACGCTTCGTCGGAGAAAAATGGTCAGGCCGGCTCGTCCGCGGCGCGGCACGTTTCTGTCTGGCCGCATGGGAGTTGCTCTTTATCTCCGTCATCATGCAGATGGGGCTCGCCTTGCCCATGGCGTACTACTTCCATCGCGCCACCAGCATCGGATTGCCCTCGAACCTGATCGTAGTGCCGCTGACACAACTCATGATGCCGACCGCCGCCGCTGCTCTGGTGCTCGGTTCCATTTCGCCCTGGCTGGCCAAAGTACCGGTGCTGCTGACAACCTTCGCACTCCACTGCATCACCGGAACCGTGCACGGTCTCGGCTCCCTGAGAGTCGCCGACTTGCGCGTTCCCCTGCCGTCGATCATTGTCATAGTCCTGACCGCGGCCGCGCTTGTGCTGGCCATGTGGTCGGCGCGACGGCGCGCGGCCTTTGCCTCCCTTGGACTCGCGGCGATTCTCGCGGCCTCGTTCACTCTCGCGTTCATCCCATCGCCGCCTCGCATCCATCCCGGAGTATTGGAGGTAACTTCCATCGACGTCGGCGAGGGCGACTCCACCCTGCTGGTCACGCCCCTAGGCCGCTCCTTGCTCATCGATGCCGGAGGTCCCATCGGCCCCGGCGGCTCGCAACTCGACTTCGGCGAAGACGTCGTCTCTCCCTACCTGTGGACCCGTGGCATCTCCCGCCTCGACGCGGTCGCGATCACCCACGGCCATTCCGACCACATCGGTGGAATGATTGCCGTGCTGAAAAACTTCAGGCCCAAGGAATTGTGGGTAGGCTTGCTGCCGCCTAGTCAGGCCCTGGAAAACGTGATCACGACGGCCGAAGCACTCGGCGTGAAAGTCGTCCGACACTGGGAAGGCGACGAGTTTGAACTCGGCGGGGCGACGGTCGAAGTTTTGTTTCCACCGCGCGACTGGCCCGCCGGCTCCAAACCCCAGAACAACGATTCGCTGGTAATGCGCGTAAGCTATGCCGATTCGTCAGTTCTGCTGGAGGGAGACGCCGAGAAGCAGGTCGAGCGCCGCGTAGCCGCGCTGCATCATCCCAGCGCGAATCTGGTAAAGATCGGCCACCACGGCAGCAACAACGCCACCACGCCCGAACTCGTCGCTTCCGCCAGGCCCCAGTTCGCCATCATTTCGGTAGGATCAGGAAATTCCTTCGGCCTGCCCCGCATCGAAGTCCTCGGCCGCCTGTCCGACGCGGGAGCCCGCGTCTTCCGCACCGATCTCGACGGAGCCGTCACCTTCTATCTCGACGGCCATTCCGTTATCCCTTCGGTGGCGGCTCTTCAATAATCGCAATCTCCGCCGTTACGTCATCCTCAGCAGGCGAGCGGCGCTGCTCCGCGATCAGGCGCAGCGCAGCCTCCGCATCCTCTTCGCGCACCACTATGATCATTCCCCCCAGCCCCGGAAACGTATCTTGCAGAAGAGACGCCGAAGTGAGATCGCTGTCGATGCCCGCCGAATCGAGCAATCCCTTGACCACCATCGCCTCAGATTCGTCCTCCGAGTCAAACACCTTCACCAATTTCTCGTTCGGATTCGGACGCGGCTGCGTGTCGCCGCCCGAATTACCAGCTTCTGCCATGACCTCTCCAGTTCTGGAATCGGACCCACCGCCGACTCCGGCCTTCTCGGTAATTTTACTCTTCCTCCGCACCTGACGGCCGGGTGCCCCATTTCTCGCGCGCCTTTTGCGCGAGAAGTGGGGATTTTATCCCGCAAGAGCGTCCTCCGGGTAATCCCAAACAACACCTTCGTGCAGTTGCTTTCTTCCCCGTCTGCGAGACAATGCCCCTAACCATGCGCGCAACGCCGGGCCGCGTCGCGTCATCCAAAGCTGTGGGTCGGATCTACGTGGGACGAAAAGGGGACACATGAACATCCACCAGCAGGCCGGAAACGGACCGCGCTTTCCGTTACCGGAGGAAGCTCTCCGGGAGCGCGAAGAGGAAGCCCGCAAAATCCGCCGCCTGCAACTGATGATCAGCATGGTCATGTCCGTCATCAGCCAGGACCCCAGCCTCACCGTCGAAGAAGCCTCCGAACTGGCCGCCGGAGCCAAACGCGCCGCCCTCGCCATGTTCCCCGACAAAGAACTCGCCTACGACCTCCTCTACAAACCCCGCCTGCAGCGGCTGATGAAGGAAAGATTCCGATTGCAATAGATAACTATCGACTGCGATTCTTTATTTCTTTGCTGATGTGCAACAATATTGCGCTTGTCGGTAAATTTCCTTTTGGATCGGAACGAGGTAAGGTAAGCAAAATGGAGATGAAGGGTACGACGGCCGAGCGGAGTACAGCCGCATTTAGCCGGATAGTTGGAGCGCGACTGTCCTCTGTGGACTTTGTCCTCGACTACCTAATTCTGGGATTCGACGGGAAGGGCGCCCTAACTAGCATGGTGTGGCCTGAAATCGTCCCCATCGCAGGAGGCGTCCTGAAGTTTGGGATGCCGGGCTACAGAGATCGTCTGTGCGGCCTAATAACTCGAGTCGTCTCGGAGGTCGATTTTTCGGAAGACGAGACCATTACGATCTCGTTTGGAGATGATCACCTCCGGATTCCGCTGCAGCAGAGACACAATCAAGGAGAGCGGGCAATTTTCACAGCTCCAAAAAACTTTCTCAACGTCTGGTAATTGCTGTTGACGTAGACAGGCCCACCCTACTCTTACTCATCCACCACCGAATTCCTAAGCGTCCCCACTCCCTCAACGCTAACCTCGACCACATCCCCCGCCACTAGCGGCCCGACCCCCGCCGGCGTCCCGGTCGGAATCAAATCCCCAGGAAACAAAGTCATGGCCTGCGCAATATGCCGGATCACAACGTCCAGCGCAAAGATGAAATCCCGCGTATTCCCATCCTGCTTAATCTCCCCATTCACGCGCGTCTGCACGCCGACTCCTGCCCATGGATCAATCTCATCCGTCACCACCGGCCCCACCGGACAAAACGTGTCGAACCCCTTGGCCCGGCTCCACTGCCCGTCTTTCGTCTGCAGATCGCGCGCTGTCACGTCATTCACGCACGTGTAACCCAAAATGTATTGCCGGATATCCGCATCCGCCGCCGGCTGGTAGCAAGTCTTGCCAATCACCACGCCCAGCTCTCCCTCAAAATCAACGCGCCCGGAAATCTTCGGACGCCGCACCACCCCTCCCGGCGACAGTAGCGCCGACGTGGCTTTCAGAAAAATCAGCGGCTCCTGCGGCACGTCGTGTCCCAACTCGGCCGCATGCTCGCGATAATTCCGCCCGATGCACACAATCTTCGACGGCCGCACCGGAGGCAACAGCGCCGCCTCCTCCAGCGGAATCGCCTCAATCTTCCGCGTGCGCAAACTTTCCATGTCCCCGTCGGCCTCTTCAGGAGCAGTGAGCAGAACGCGCACAATCGCGTCCCGCCCGCCAACAGACTCGACCAGCCCGTACTGGGCCTGGCCATTGAATTGAAATCGGCAGTATTTCATCGCCCTCTATCTAACCATATCCGCACAACCTGAGGCGTAAAGAAAGGAAATATTTTCCGCGGGTTGGACTCTCGTGTGGGCGCGGGCGACTCGCCCGCGCAAGTTTTGAGCTACCGAATCAATCAGCAAGAACTCAACAATTTGCATCGCCACCGTGGAAGAGCGGCCCTTCGAGGGCCGCGTAAGCCTCCCGGATTCGTACGGGCTTTAGCCCCTGTGTTGCTCCTTACGGCACGGTCTCGTCCGCCTCCTCCGACCGCGCACTCTCATTCCCGCGAATGTCCACCGCCGAGACTGAGTAAAAATAACTCCTCCCCGAGACCACGTTCGCGTCCCGGTAAGCCGGCGTTTTCAACGGTCCCGCGTTCACCTTCACCGCGGCCGTCCCATCTTCGTGCCGATAAACGTTGTATCCATTCAGATCGACGTCAGTCACCGGCGCCCACACCAGATCGATAAAGATTTTCTGTCCCGGACCCGAAAACACCGCCTGCAGCCCGGACGGAACTGCCGGCGGAAACACATCGTCGGTGAAGACCTTGACCTCCGGCGTGTCGTCCCCTTCGATCTCCAACGCAGGCGGCTTCTCCTGAGCCATCACTGTGACCGTCTCGGCGCGATATTCGTAGGCCTTCTCCCACTCGATGCTCGAATCGGTGAGAGTGACATTGCGCTCGCTTCCAGTCGGAACCTCGCCGGCAAGAATTTGCTGCGAACTGCCCTCCGGACGACGATAGACGCGGTAAACCCAGTGCACAGGTTTTGTCGAATCCTCTGGCGGAAGGTCGCTGGTCCAGGTCAACACGACTCCCTGACCGGTAACGCGCGCCGCAAAATCCCGCGGAGGAGGAAGAGTACGCCCCAGGGAAACCCGCACCTGATTCGACAGCCCAGCGCCGCGGCCATTCGTATTGAGCACCTCGAGTGCATAAGTAATGAAATCGGAGGGGTTGTCGCTCTCCAACTGCCCGGGCAACGAATCGGCGTAAGACTCCGCAACTTTTTCTTTGGACGATTCGGTTGGCCCGGAAATTTTCTGCGCGGCCGCTTCTCCCACCGCAGCGCCGCACTGCGTCAACTTCGTTTCCGGCCCCCGGCAGATTCTGGTAGGACCCAGCTTTCGAATCGTCCCCCGATCGGTGGTAACGCTGGGAACAGTCCAGGTAAGAATCACGCGATCGCCCTTGCGCGTCGCCCGCAGATCCGAAGGCGGCTTCGGCAACTCCAGCGAAGGAGGCCGCGGCGGCCCCATCGTCGCGCACGCCGTAAACATCACTGTAACTATCAGCGCCGCGCCCAAGGCCAGAAAAAGCTTCAGCGTAGAGCGTCTCATGCAGAAGAAACCAGACTAACAGATAGCCCCGGCATGGCGGCCCGGACCAACTCGAACGGGTTTGGGAAGGGCACGGCTTTTAGCCGTGACGCTAGACTGCCCTATGGGCACGGGCTTTAGCCCCTGAGGGTCGCTTGTCCGGGTCGCGAGCGATGTCGAGCTAGGGCACTCCCGACGCTACAGAATATATCGCGACAAATCCTGATCCTTCACAATATCGGTGAGCATCTTGCGGACATATTCCGCATCAATGGTCACGTGCTCGCCCTTTTTCTCCGGCGCATCAAAACTCAGCTCATCCAGCACACGCTCCATGATCGTGTGCAGGCGCCGCGCCCCGATGTTTTCCGTGCTCTCGTTCACGCGGAAGGCGAAGTGCGCTATCTCGTCCAGCGCCTCTTTGGTGAACTCCAGCTTCACTCCCTCGGTCTCAAGCAAGGCCGTGTACTGCTTTACCAGCGACGACTTCGGCTCGGTAAGAATGCGCACGAAATCTTCCATGGTCAGCGACTGCAACTCGACGCGAATCGGGAACCGTCCCTGCAGTTCCGGGATCAGATCGCTCGGCTTTGAAACGTGAAACGCGCCGGCCGCAATAAATAAAATGTGGTCGGTCCGCACCATGCCATAGCGCGTGTTGACGGTCGTGCCTTCGACAATCGGCAGGATGTCGCGCTGCACGCCCTCCCGCGAAACGTCCGGCCCGTGGCCGCCTTCGCGCCCCGCAATCTTGTCGATCTCGTCCAGGAACACGATCCCCGAGTTCTCCACCCGGTCAATCGCCATGCGCGTGACCTGGTCCATATCAATCAGCCGCTGCTCTTCTTCCTGAATCAGATATTCGAAGGCCTCGTTCACCTTCATCTTCCGCTTCTTGGTGCGCTGCCCGAAGATGTTCGGCAACATATCCTTGATGTTGACGTCCATCTCCTCCACGCCCTGGTTGGTCAGAATTTCAAACGACGGGAAATTGCGTTCGCGCACGTCAATCTCGACCGTCCGGTCGTCGAGCTTTCCCTCGCGCAGTTGCTGCCGCAGTTTTTCGCGCGTACGGCTCGACGACTCCGTCAAAGCCGTGCTCCCATCAATCACCACGCCGCCCGCGGCCGAACTCGCCTCCGGCCGCGGCGCGGGCGACGGCGGCAGCAGAATATCCAGCAGCCGTTCTTCCGCGTTCAGTTCGGCCTTGTCGGCAACATCCTCCAGCTTTTCTTCCCGCACGTTGTCGATGGCGATCTCCACCAGGTCCCGCACCATCGATTCCACGTCGCGTCCCACATAGCCGACTTCGGTGAACTTCGAGGCTTCGACTTTCAGGAACGGAGAATTCGCCAGCTTCGCCAGCCGCCGCGCAATCTCCGTCTTGCCCACACCCGTCGGCCCAATCATGATGATGTTCTTCGGAATAATTTCTTCGGCGAGTTCCGGCGAGAGTTTCTGCCGACGCATGCGGTTGCGCAGCGCGATGGCCACAGCGCGCTTGGCGTCCTTCTGGCCAATCACATGTTTGTCGAGCTCGACTACGATCTCGCGCGGAGTCAGTTCATCCAGCGCAAGCTGTTCTTCTTCGGCGGTGGAGGGAAGATAGATGGCCATAGAAATCAGGGTCTAGGGATCAGGGGTTAGTGATTAGGGATCAGTTTTTCTCCTCTTGCTAATCCCCGACCCCTAGCCCCTGATCCCTTCTCCTACAGTTCTTCAATCGTTACCTTGTCATTCGTATAAATGCACATCTTGCCCGCAATCTTCATGGCTTCTTCGGCAATCAGCCGGGCGGAAAGTTGCGTGTGGTCCGCCAGCGCCTGGGCCGCAGCCTGCGCGTACGGTCCGCCGCTGCCAATGGCCGCGACCGCGCCGTCGGGCTCGATCACGTCTCCCTGCCCGCTCAAAAGGAACGTCTGCTCCTTGTCGCACACCAGCAACAACGCTTCCAGATGCCGCAGGAACTTGTCAGTGCGCCAGTCGCGCGCCAGTTCCACCGCACCGCGCCCCAGGTTACCGTGATACTGCTCCAGCTTGGCTTCAAACCGGCTGAACAACGTGAACGCATCCGCCGTCGACCCGGCAAACCCGGCCAAAATTTTGTCGTTGTACAGGCGCCGGATCTTTTTGGCCGTATGCTTGATCACCGACTCTCCCAGCGTGACCTGGCCGTCGCCAGCGAGAACCACTTTCCCGTCGCGTCGCACCGACAAAACCGTAGTGGATCGAATCAGCCGTTTCGTAGTCATGAGCGCAATTTTTGATTATAACAGCGCTCCGAGCCAACGACTCAGCCGCCAAGCGGCACGGTAGTGGCGCAATTTTGATTCCAGCCCGCAATATCATTTTCGGGCGTCATCCCGAGCGGAGCCGTTCTTCAGGCGAAGCGAGGGATCTCGCGCTGATCGCCACTAATCGCACGACTAAATTGCGCCACTACCGATAGCACCCGCATTTCCTGTCATTTATAGAGCCCTTCAGTAACCATTCCGCAGATTACCGCTGTGACATTTACCTGCCTCCTGCCGCCCCGTACTTTGAAGCTCATGCGCCACTCTGCAGCCGTAATGTGTCAGGATCAACGGTCCCTTCAAACCTTGCAAGCCACCCTCGAGGTGCTGGGTGTCGAGCTGGTGAACAGCGCGTCTGGGCAGGAGGCGCTGGAACTGATCATGAGCGGCCGCTGTTCAACCCTCATCGTCGACTTTGATATGCCCGGGGCGGGAGAGGTGATCCGCATGGCCTCGATGTTACCGCCCGCCCAGAAGCCCGCGCTGCTGGCGGTTGCCAGCCGCGCCTGGCCCGGCACCGGACAAGCTTTCCAGTCCGGCGCCAACCGCATTCTTTATAGGCCGCTCGAGGCCGCGCAGGTGGTCCAGGCCTTGAAAGACGACCAGAAGCAGCGGAAAAACAACCGCCGCAAATCCGCGCGTTACGAAGTAAAAACTCTGGTCTATCTCGACCTCGAAAGCGGAACCCTTCCCGGAGTCAGCATCGATATCGGCGCGCACGGCCTCGCGTTTCAGGCGACCGAACCCGTGCCCGTGAGCTCGAACCTGGCTTTCCGCTGCGTCCTTCCCGGCACCAACGTGACTCTTCAGGGACACGCGGACGTGATTTGGGCGAGCGATCAGGGCCGCGCCGGACTGTTCTTCTCTAGGCTCACGCCCGCCGCCCGCAAACATCTCAAGCATTGGCTGCACAAGCGCAACGCCCACAGCAAAGCCAAGCACAATGTCCACGACCTGCTGCCTCCCGCCGACGCTCACGTGTCATTCGCCGCTTCGGAATAAGGTTGGCGCGAAATTCGCCACACCCCAGTCGCGGAGCGACGGCATGTGAAAGCCCGGCACGGAAGTGCCCGGTCAGATGGGAAGAAGGCAAGAGTCCCGTAGGGACGGCACAGGTTCTCAACTGCGCCCGTTCTGCCTTACAATCTTCGCATCTCTTCACCCGCAGGAGACCCACTGACCACAACTTCTCAACCCGTCGTCGCGTTTAACGGACACTCCATGGTCGGCACGCTCCAGCGCGGGCTAGTGTGCTCTCCTCGAATTGCGGGATGGAACCAGCCCGAACGCCTCGCTCGCTGGCGCGACCTGGGATTCCGCCACGCGCCCAACTTCGCCGAGGCCCAAGCCCAGCATGAAGCCCTGTGCCGCGAACTCGAAGCTGCGGGCGCAGAAGTCATCGAAGCACCGCCCGCCCCCGATCTTTCCCTCGATGCCGTTTACGCCCACGACGCTTCGCTCGCCACCGACTTCGGCCTGATCGTCATGCGTCCCGGCAAAGCCAACCGCGTCGCGGAAGGCAGGAACCATGGCTCGTTCTGCACGCGCCTCGGCATCCCCACGCTGGCCAAGATCGTCGCCCCGGCAACGACCGAAGCGGGAGACATTCTCTGGTTAGACGGAAAAACGCTAGACGGAAGAACGCCAGACGAAAGAACGCTGCTCGTGGGTCATGGCTACCGCACCAACGCCGCCGGAATCGCGCAACTGCGCGACCTGCTCGCTCCCAAGGGCGTTGACGTTCTATCCGCCCCGCTCCCCTACGGCCCCGGCCCGTCGGCCTGTCTGCACCTGATGTCGCTGATCAGCCTGCTCGATGATCAGACCGCTCTGGTCGATCTTCCCTGGCTGGCCGTCGAGACCGTAAAACTCCTGCAGTCGCGCGGATACAAATTCATCCAGATCGACGATTCCGAGCGCGACACGCTGGCCTGCAATGTGCTCGCCCTCGGCGGAAATCGCCTACTCGCCGTCGAAGAGAATCGCAGGACTAACGACCGTCTTCGCCAGGCCGGATTCGACGTCCGCACCTTCCCCGGCAGTGAACTCTGCATCAACGGCAGCGGCGGCCCCACCTGCCTCACCCGCCCGCTCTTGCGCGCGTGAGCAGGCAAGGTACGTGTGGGGACGGGCGCCTCGCGAGCCTGCCCTGAGCAACGCCGACGGGTCCAGCCCAGCGCAGCGAGGCGCTTCCCGGGCCTCGTCAATCCATCGCGAGAAATCGAATTCATTCTTCGGACTTGCGGGATTGTCCGGCACGACCGGCCAGAACCGTTCGAAATCCTGATACGTCACCCTCCCAAACAACGCAGCGTCCACGCTGCTTAGCAGATCATTCACGCCGCCCCACATTCATCGTCCATTTGCGCCGCAGCCCAATCCAGTTCCCCGTTCGGTCCCGACATGAATCCATCCAGCGACATATCCACCAGCCAGATTACTTTTCTCATGCAGGGCCCCCTTCCAAGTGGTTCCCCCCGTCGTTTCGAATGCCAGCTAGCAGGTCGCCCAACCGATCCAGACTCTGCGTCCACCCTGCCTGCATCCCTTTGAGATATTGCGGAGCCTGCGCCGTCGCTTTGATCACACGAAGCTGCAAGGTCAGCGCCGTTTTCCCGCGCTGGTCCGCGAAAGTCACGGTGGTCAGCACATCGAACATGGACTTCCCGTCTCCATCCAGCGCGCTCGCGACAAGAACCAGTCGCTCCGGCGCGACGATCTCTTTAAACACGCCCTTCATCGGATACACCACGCCATCCGGAGCGCGCATGTGAATGCGAATCGCGCCCCCGGTCCGCACGTCCATTTCACAAACCGGATTCGCAAATCCTTTTGGCCCCCACCATTGCGCCACGTGCGTGGACTCGGTCCATGCCTTGAAAACAAGCGCCCGGGGCGCGTCGAACACTCGCCTGATCACCAGATCCCACTCCGAAGAGTCCATGCTGCCGCTATGCTTTGCGTCGCCACTCTTACCCGCGCTAATTTTTGCGTTGTCCGCGGACATGCCTGCTCTCCTTCGCTTTCGTTTTCAGATTCTTGTTTCTCGCGTCTTCTCTCTTCAGTTCCTGCAGATAGTCTCCCAGCCGGTCAAAGCTCTCCTCCCAGAATCGCCGGTAATGTTCCACCCATCCGGCAACGTCCTGCAAAGGACCGGCCTGCAGCCGGCACGGCCGCCATTGCGCCTCGCGCCCGCGCGCAATCAGCCCGGCGCGCTCCAGCACTTTCAAATGTTTGGAGATCGCCGGCATGCTCATGGCGAAGGGCTCGGCCAGTTCCGTGACCGAAGCCTTGCCGGACGCCAGCCGCGCCAGAATCGCCCGCCGCGTCGGATCCGCCAGCGCCCCAAAGGTCTCGCTCAACCGGTCATTCATAGTTCGTAATGAACCACTCAGTTAAATAACTACTAGGTTAAATACACTCCTGCCGGCGTCTTGTCAATACTTTTCTTGCGGCGACTCCCGCCGCGGGTGCCCCATTTCTCGCGATCTTTTGCCAGAAGTGGGGATTTTGGTCCCCCATCCCGCTCTCACTCCCGAAATCCTCTCCCCCATTCCTGTTAAAATCGAAACGCATGCTTCTGCCCTTCGTTCGCGAACTCTTCGCGGACGTAGAAATGCTTCCCGCCTTCACGCGTGCAGCCTCCCACCTGCGGGAGGGCACGGGGCGCATCCGTGTTTCCGGGCTTTCCCCCACGGCAAGAGCCTTACTGCTCGTGCTTTTGCGCCGCCACGCCGACCGGCCTCTCATCGTCGTCGTCAACGACAACCGGGCCGTCGAGGATTTCGTTCCCGTGCTCCGCGGCTTTTGCGAACTCACCAGCGCCAGCGATCCCGACGGAGTCGTCGCTCTGCCCGCCCGCGACGTGCTCCCGTTTCAGAATCTTTCTCCGCATCCCGAGTTACAAGAAGAGCGCGCCACTGCCCTGTGGAAGATCGCCACCGGCAAGGCATCGATCGTGGTTTCTCCAGTCGCGGCTACCGCCATCCTGCAGCGTTCCGCCGATTACTACACCGACCTGGCCCGCGTTCTGCGCCGCGGCGAGTCCTTCGACGTCGACAACCTTCTCGCCCACCTGAACACCGTCGGCTACGAGTCCGCCGATGTCGTCGAGATGCCCGGCCAGTACGCCCTGCGCGGCGGCATTCTCGATGTCTATTCTCCCGAAGCCGAGCGCCCGGTCCGCGTTGAATTTTTTGGCGACGAGGTGGAATCGATCCGCCGCTTCGACCCGGCCTCGCAGCGTTCCTCCAATCCCATGGATGAAGCGCTGCTGCTGCCCCTCACCGAAACTCCGGTCAGCGATCAACTGCTGGGCGCAATCCACACCCGGCTCTCCGGTAAACGCATCGTTGGTTCGGGGAAGCCGGGCTCAGAAGAAATCGTCGAAGCCGCCGTGCGGTCCGGCGGAGTCACCGTTTTTCCCGGCTGGGAGTTTTACGCTCCCGTCGCCGGCGCCGACCGCACGGTCTTCGACCTGCTTCCCCACGCGGCCGTTCTGCTCGACGAACCGGATCTGCTGCGCACGGAGTTCGACCGCTTCTGGACCCGCGTGGAAGAAGCTCACGAGCGCAGCGGCGTCGGCAATCTCGTGCGGCCCACGGATCTGTATCTTCCACCCGACGGTTGGTGGAAAAAAGTTGCGTCCCTCACCGGCGCCGACGTCGAACACCTCGGCATCACCCGAAGTGACGACGACATCTCTGTCACTTTTCTCACCCAGCCCACTCCCCGCTTCCACGGCGCGGTTCCCACTATGCTCGAAGAAGTCCAGAAGCTCACCGGACAAGGCAACCAGGTTCTGTTTTCCGTGCCCAACACCGGCGAAGTCGAGCGTCTCGCCGACATCTTCACCGAATACAACGTGAGCTTCCGCCTGGGCAGCCGCACCCGCGGCGGCGAAAGCTATGCCGACGAAACCAGCTACTTCGCTGGCGAAGTCCTCACCACCACGCTCGCCAAGGCCTATGTGCCCGATGGCGTTCTTTTCCCCGACGCCCATCTCGCCATCTTCGGCGCCCGCGACCTGTTTGACGAATCCGACGCCGTGGCCTCCCGCCCCCAGCGCCAGAAGTCAAAAGTGTCCGCATTTCTTTCCGATTTCCGCGACCTGCAAGTCGGCGATTATGTCGTCCACGTCGAACACGGCATCGGCCAGTATCAGGGCCTGAAGGAAATCAATCAGGGCGACGGCAACGCCGAATTCATGCTGCTCGAGTATGCCGAGGGCGCGCGCCTCTACGTTCCGCTCACTCGCCTCGACCTGATTCAGAAATACCGGTCTTCTGAAGGGGCTAAGCCAGCCTTGAGTCATCTCGGCACGCAGGCGTGGTCCAAGACGAAGGCGCGCGTGCGCAAGGCCATGAAGGACATGGCCGACGAACTCCTCAAACTCTACGCCGAACGCAAAATGGCGAAAGGCCATGCCTTTCCCGCGGGCAACGATTTCGTCCGTGAGTTCGAAGACGCCTTCGAGTTCAACGAAACCGAAGACCAGGCGCAGGCCATCACCGACGTCATGCACGACATGGAATCCTCCCAGCCCATGGACCGCCTGCTCTGCGGCGACGTCGGCTACGGCAAAACAGAAGTCGCCATGCGCGCTGCATTCAAGGCTATCGGCGACAACAAGCAGGTTGCTGTGCTCGCGCCCACCACGGTCCTCGCCTTTCAGCATTACGAAACGTTCAAGCAGCGCTTCGGACCGTTCCCCGTGACGATCGAAATGATCAGCCGCTTCCGCAACCCCAAACAGCAAAAAGAAATTCTGCAGAAAACCGAAGCCGGCAAAATCGACATCCTCATCGGCACCCACCGCATCCTCTCGAAAGATCTGAAGTTCGCCGACCTCGGCCTGCTCATCGTCGACGAGGAACAGCGCTTCGGCGTGCGCCACAAAGAACGCATCAAGCAGATGCGCAAGCAAGTCGACGTCCTCACCATGTCGGCCACGCCCATTCCGCGCACGCTTCACATGTCCTTGGTCGGCCTGCGCGACATGAGCGTCATCGAAACTCCGCCCAAAGACCGCATGGCGATCCAAACCGTCGTCGCCAGTTGGGACGACAAACTCATCCAATCTTCCATCGAGCAGGAACTCGAACGCGGCGGCCAGATCTACTTCGTCCACAACCGCGTCGAGAGCATCTGGGAAATCGCCGCCAAGTTGCAGGAACTAATCCCGAAGGCGCGCATCATGGTTGGCCACGGCCAGATGGGGGAAACCGAACTCGAAAAAGTCATGCTCGGCTTCATGCATCACGAAGCCGACATCCTCGTCGCCACAACGATCATCGAGAACGGCCTCGACATCCCGCTCTGCAACACGATTCTGATCAACCGCGCCGACCGCCTCGGCCTCTCCGAGCTCTATCAGCTCCGTGGCCGCGTCGGCCGTTCCAACCGCCGCGCCTACGCCTACTTGCTGATCCCGAAAGAAGTCGAACTCACGCCCATCGCGCGCCGCCGCCTCGCGGCCTTAAAAGAATTCTCCGACCTCGGCGCCGGATTCAAAATCGCCGCCCTCGATCTCGAACTCCGCGGCGCCGGCAACCTCCTCGGCGGCGAGCAGAGTGGGCACATCGAAGCCATCGGCTTCGAACTCTACACCCAGATGCTCGAACGCGCCGTCCGCGAAATGAAAGGCGAAGCCGCTCCCGACGAGACCGAAACCCAACTCAATCTCGGCCTGAACATCCGCATCAACTCGGATTACATCCCGGAAGAAAACCAGCGCCTGCAGATGTACAAGCGCGTCGCCCGCGTGGAAACCGAATCGCAACTCGCCGACGTCGGCGCGGAGCTGCAAGACCGCTACGGCCCTCCGCCGCCCCCAGTCCGCAATCTGCTCGACTACGCCTCGCTCAAGCTGCTCTGCATGCGCGTCGGCGTCAACGCCATCGAGCGCAAGCGCGATTTCGTCACCTTCAAGTTTCGCCAGAACGCCGCCGTCGATCCCGAACAGCTGGCACGATTCGTCTCCGCCCAGCGCGGCGCGCAATTCACCCCGGATGGCATGTTGAAGTTTGTCTTGAAGGCAACCGCCGCGGACGAAGTCCTTCGCGCCCTCCGGACAGTGCTGGAGCAACTCGCCAGCGAGGAAGCCGCATCGGAGGTGGGATCGAACGCAACCGGGAAGGCAGCCGAATAAGCAAGATGCCTTCGAGCGAATTCTCGCTTAGAATCGTATAGTCATGCGTGCCTTCGATGTTTCTCTAAACGGCAAGAAACTCTGCCGCGCCGGAATCGGGGATGACGGCGTTCTCACCACCATCGTGAATTGGGTCGCTAGAAAGAGCGTCGGCGATTTGTTCCTTGAAGTCGGTGGCCTCGTCAGCAAGGTCGACGAACACATCTCATGGGTGAGTCAAAAACCGCTTCAAGTCGGCGACACCATACAAGTCATCGTTGTTGAAGCCAAGTCGGTCGACGAACCAACGAAGAAACAGCGGCCGAGTGAGGCAGAACTACTCAAGGCTAGGAAGCGCTACGTTCGCAAGATGGCAAAGCAATTCGGCTGGAAGATTCAGACCGGAAACCTAACACCCAATACCTAAGACCCGACCATGCCCATGAAAGTCCGCAAAGCCGTATTCCCCGCCGCCGGCCTGGGCACGCGTTTCCTGCCCGCCACCAAAGCCCAGCCCAAGGAAATGCTGCCGCTAGTCGACAAGCCCATCATTCAATACGGCGTCGAAGAAGCCATGGCCTCCGGCTGCGATCAGATCATCATCATCACCGGCCGCGGCAAACAGGCCATCGAAGATCACTTCGACGTCAGCTACGAACTCGAGCGGATGCTTGAAGACCGGAAGAAGACCGACCTGCTCAAGATCGTCCGCAACATTTCCGACATGATCCACGTGGCCTACATTCGCCAAAAAGAAGCGCTCGGCCTCGGCCACGCCGTGCTCATGGCCCGCGAACTTGTCGGCAACGAGCCTTTCGCCGTGCTGCTCGCCGACGACGTTATCGACAATCCCGTCCCCTGCCTCAAGCAAATGGTCGACGTCTTCGACCAGAAGCAGTGCTCCGTAATTGCCGCGCAGGTCGTCGAAGGCAAAATGATTTCTTCCTACGGCGTCTTCGATGCGCAGCCCGCCGAAGGCTTCAACGGCCGCCTCTTCGAAATTCGCAACATGGTGGAAAAGCCCAAGCCCGAGGACGCTCCGTCCAATCTGGCCATCATCGGCCGTTACATTTTGACGCCCGGAATCTTCGACTGCCTCGCGAAGACTCCCACCGGCGCCGGCGGCGAACTCCAGCTCACCGACGGCATGCGCATGCTGCTCAAACAGGAAAGAATGTACGCCTACGTTTACGAAGGCCGCCGTTACGATACCGGCGACAAACTGGGATTCCTCAAGGCCACCGTCGAATTCGCGCTCAAGCGCAGCGACCTGGGCGGACCGTTCCGCGAATACCTCAAGGATTTGCAGCTGTAGAGCAGGATCACGGAACTCGCCGAGCCTCTCGTCGGGCCTCGGTTAAGCTGTAGGCAAAAACTTTGGTTTGTTGAAGACCTGGACCGCCCCGGTTATTCTCTATGCAGCCTGGAATTCCTGAACCTCCTCCTACCCTGAACGCAAAGGAGGTTGCACGCTCGGATGGGCAGGCGCAGCCAGCCTCGTAAGGAAGTCCAAGTCCCGGTCCGCATTTTTGGCGCCGACAGCCACGGTCAGGTCTTTTCCGAAAAAGTTTCTACCGTCAACGTCAGCCGAAACGGAGCAGAGGTGGCCGGAGTTCGTTACGACCTTGGCCTCGACGAGATTGTCGGTCTCACCTACGGCGCCAATCGAGTGCACTTCCGCGTCAAGTGGATCGGCGAACCTGGAACTCCCCAAGCCGGGCATCTGGGCCTACTCAACATCACCCCCGAAAAACCGCTGTGGGACTTCCCCCTGCCGCCTGACGCCAGGGATGACTACCAGCCAACGATTGTCGACAACCGCAAGCATCCTCGCTACCGCTGTCAGAATTCGATCGAGATTCACGTTCCCGAGGGACCTTCTTTTTGGGGTCGCGTGGCCGATCTTAGCCTGAGCGGATGCTACGTCGAGATACCCATCCCCCTGGAACTGGGCAAGAATCTGAAAGTCGGCATCTGGTTCGGACAAGCCAAGGCCTGGGCCGAGGCTCGCGTTGCCCACACCACTCCGGGTATGGGAGTCGGGCTGAGGTTCACCGAAATTTCCGACCAGGACCTCGATCAGATTCGTCGCTATATCCAGAATCTCTCGCCCTTCGCCCGGATTCCGTTCCGCACCGCAGCGGCGACCCAAAAGAAACTCTAACCGGGCACCACGGATCGAGTCGGGTGCCCCATTTCTCGCGCGCCTTTTGCGCGAGAAGTGGGGATTTTGACTTTCGCAGCGGGTGCACAGTCCAAACCGGGTGCCCCATTCTAACGTCGCGCAGTTTGCGACGTTAGAGTGGGGATTTTGATTTTATTCTGAGTCCTATTTTTCCCGCAGCTTCCTCGACTTCTCTTCCACGCCCCGCGCCAGCTTCTCCTTGTGCGCCACCAGCTTCTTCGCAACCGAAGCATCGCCCAACCCAATCATCTGCGCCGCCAGAATCCCCGCATTCGTCGCCCCCGGCTTCCCAATCGCCACCGTCGCCACCGGAATCCCCGCCGGCATCTGCACCGTCGCCAGCAGCGAATCCATCCCCTGCAGTGAAGTCGAAGGAATCGGCACTCCAATCACCGGCAAGGTCGTATGCGCCGCAATCACTCCCGCCAGATGCGCCGCCCCGCCCGCCCCCGCAATGATGACCTGAATCCCGCGCCCCGCGGCCTTGCGCGCGAAATCCGCCGTTTTGTCGGGCGCGCGGTGCGCCGACGTAATATCCATTTCATACGCGATCCCGAATTCGTCGAGCGCCTTCCCCGCCTCGCGCATAATCTCGAGATCGGAGTCACTCCCCATCACAATCGAAACCAGTGCCTTGCTCATTCGTCCTCTCTAGTGAATAGAATTATTAGGAATTGTCATCCTGAGCGGAGGATTTGTTTCGCGAAGCGAAGCAAATCCGCAGTCGAAGGACCTCGCGTTGCCGGCGCCAACCGCCGGCTGTACAAGGAATTTCGACCTACTTCTTCAACGCTCTCCCCGCAATATCCTTCCGCCCTCCTGCAATCAATCCGACCCCCAGGCCCATCCAACCATAGAGCCCGACGTTGCTGAGAATGGTCATGCCGTAAATCACGAGAGCTTGCGGAATTGTGGCCGTCCCCGGCGGATCAAGAGCCGCCAATCCGATCGATGCCGGCCACACCCAAATCGATTGCGAGACGATTTCGGTTCGGGTCACAGCATACTTCACCACGAACACAAGGCAAGCCAGCAATCCAGCAAATGAGAACCAGGCAACCGCCTTGCGCACGCCGTTTAGCGGATACCGCTGAACAAGCCAAACGGGGAAATAGACGAAGGTGATTGCGAAGCCGCTCAGCATGGACAAGATTATCGGGACGGCAAATAGAAGGTTGAAAAACTCCATATCGCCCTACTTCTTCACCGCTCTCCCCGCAATATCCTTCCGATAATGCGCCCCGTCAAACCGAATCTTCGCGCAAGCCTCGTAAGCCTTGCTCACAGCCCCTTCTAGCCGCGGAGCCCGCGCCGTCACTCCCAGCACCCGCCCGCCCGCCGTGTAATAAACTCCATCGCGCTTCGACGTCCCCGCATGAAACACTTTCACGCCCTCAACCGCCCCCGGTTCTTCCAGCCCGTCAATCCGCTTCCCGACTTCATACGTCCCCGGATATCCCCCCGACGCCATCACCACGCACACCGCGGCATCCTGCGACCACCTGAAATCCCCATCGCTCACGCGCCCTTCGATCGAAGCCTCCAGCGCCTCGGTCAAATCGCTCTCCAGCCGCATCAGAATCGGCTGCGTCTCCGGATCACCAAAGCGGCAGTTGAACTCCAGCACCATGGGCCCGCGCGCCGTCATCATCAGCCCGCAATAGAGCACGCCCTTAAACTCGGCGCCCTCGGCCTTCATCCCCGCCACCACGGGCTGCGCAATGTGATGCACCAGCCAGTCGCGCATCTGTTCGTCGACAATATCCGCCGTCGAGTACGCGCCCATGCCACCCGTGTTCGGACCTGTGTCGCCGTCGCCCACGCGCTTGTGATCCTGCGCCGCCACCAGGGGCACAACGCGCTCGCCGTCGCTAAACACGAGAAACGAAAGTTCGTCCCCCTGCAAACACTCTTCCAGCACGACCCGCGCTCCCGCTTCGCCCAGCATCTTCCCGCTGAGCATCTCCGCCGCCACGCTGGCCGCCTCTTCCTTGCTCTTGGCGATGACCACGCCCTTGCCCGCCGCCAGCCCGTCGGCCTTCACGACCACCGGCGCATGAAAGTGACTCAGCGCCGACCGCACCTGCTCGATCGAATCACAAATGGCAAAGGGAGCTGTCGGAATATGGTGCCGCTGCAGAAATTCCTTGGCGAAACTCTTGCTCGACTCCAGCTGCGACGCCGCCTGCGTCGGCCCAAACGCCGGCCACCCGCGCCGCGTGAACTCGTCCACCACGCCGAAGGTCAGCGGAAGTTCCGGCCCGACCACCGTAAGATCCGGCTGCAGACGCGCCGCCAGCGACGTGATCGAATCAAGGCTCTTCAGGTCCACGGCCAGGCACTCGGCGTCGTCGGCGATGCCGCCGTTTCCCGGTGCGCAATAAAGCTGCGAAACCCGCGGCGATTGCCGCAGCTTCCACACCAGCGCATGCTCGCGCCCACCGCTTCCTAAGACCAGCACTTTCATAAGCCAGAGAAAATCAAGGTTAGGGGTTGACAAGGAATGCTGTCAAACGCGCAAGGGGATCTGACCCTGGCGCTCAGCCGGGAAACAGAGGGTGATTTTTCTGGGGCATCATCCTGAGCGCAGCCGCTCTTCAGGCGGAGCGAAGAGCCTGCCCTGAGCGGAGCCGAAGGGATCTCGCGCGCATTAAGCACAAACCGGACCACCCGCCAAAGCGCTTCTTGCGATGCCACTCACTTCAAGTACGCCCTTACCAGAGAAATCAAGTCCTCCGTCAACTCCTCCGGAGATTCCGGACCGCGGTCGGGGTGCGTGATGTGCAACCGGATGTGATCTTCCAGAATCTCCCGCCATCAAACTGTTCACTCCGCCGCGAATCGCCGCCAACAGCATCAGGATGTCCGCGCATTCGTCCCCCTCGGCTACCGCCCGCTCCACAGCCCCAATCTGACCGCCCAGCCGCTTGATCCGCGAAAATAATTTCTGCTTTTCTTTCGAAATTTCCGGCAGTTTATCTTTCATGATTTTTGGTTCGCGCCCTCGTCTTTTTTCTTGACATATACCCTAGGGGGGTATGATATAAGAATCTCAGGACCTAGAAATATTAGCAGAAAGGAGGACAACGACAATGGCCTGCATCACTCTCTTCGCGCAACCCATGGCGATGGCGACGACGCAGCTCGTGCGCGCAATCCACGACGAAAACACCTTTACCCGGCAGCAGGAAGGCAAAGCGGAATGCAGACCTCTGCGCATGAACTGGGTCGTGGTCACCGACAAAAGTGGCAACCCTCAACTTCGGATGCAGTGGGCATCGGCGGACGACCGCTGATTCTCGCGATCCGGCATTTTGTAACATTCGTGTAATTAACCGTGCGTAAGCTCGGGAAATCGGAAATCTTGCTCGTGCCCAAGTTGACACCTGATCGTGACGTTCTATTAACTATAGTTAACTTAACTTTTCATTAGGCGATTGGCTCAACTGGGAACAAAGAATGAGCTAAGCTGGGTGACAGAGAATGGGCGTGATTGTCGTCACGCCCGCCCGTGACCTCCGGTACAGAGCGCCTGTCGCAGCAGAATTACTGTGGGAGCATGAAAGTGAAATTGAAATTCATTTTCAATTTGGCGAAGGACCGGGAGCGCTTCACGCTGCGGGCGCTCCTTTGCTCTCTACTCGTTTCGCTGCTGGCAATGACCGCCCCTGCCATCTCCGCCTGCGCGCAACAACCCGCGCAACAATTCGCGCAGCCCACCGGCGGCCCCGTGTCTCCACTGGGCGCGGCACAAGCTGATCCGGCCTCCGCTTCCGATCCGCCCGGGCCCCCAGCCGATGACACTACCGAGTCCATGCTCCCGCATTTGAAGAGCACCCGCTTCTGGCTCACCGGTCAGGCCAACTGGGTATTTCAAACTCACCCCGACTTCCACGCGCCTTACAGCGGCCCGCACAGTCTCGACCCCAACTACGAGAAAGCCACTTCCCGTGTGATGACGCTCTATACCGGCGTGCGCCTCAATAACTCCACGGAGATTCTCGTCGACATAGAAGAGGCGGGCGGCGCAGCCCTCACTCAGGGCTTCGGCCTGGCCGGAAACACCGATCTCGACATCGTGCGCAATCCACTGCTGAGCAACCACCCTTATCTGGGTCGCGGCATGCTTCATAAGGTCTTCGCGCTCAGCAAAGACAAAATCGAGAGCCAGCGCACCTTCCTCTCGCTCTTCGATGAACTCCCGCGCCGCCGTCTCGAATTCCGCTTCGGCAAATTCAGCATGCCCGATTTCTTTGATATCAATTCGGTGGGCTCCGACACTCATTTCCAGTTCCTTAACTGGACCACCGACAACAACGGCGCCTACGACTATGCCGCCGACACGCGCGGTTACACCGTCGGCCTCACCGCCGACTACGAAGATCGCAACTGGGGTTTCCGTTTCGCCGAAGCCCTCATGCCGAAAGTCGCCAACGGCATCGACCTGGTCTGGAAGCCCTGGCAGGTTCACGCGGAGAATTTCGAATACGAACTGCGGCGCGGCTTCATCCCGAAAAAAGCCGGCGTCATCCGCCTGCTCGCCTACACCAACTACGCCAACATGGGCATCTACCGCCAGCAGATCATTCAAGCCGCCGCCCAGGAAACCACTCCCGATATCACCAACCATCCCTGGCACATTACTCGCAAGTACGGTTTCGGCATCAATACCGAGCAAAATCTCACGCGCTATCTCACCGCCTTCGCCCGCTTCGGATGGGACAACGGCACGACCGAATCTTTCGCCTATACCGAAGTCGATCAGACTTTCGCCGAAGGCCTGGGCGCGAACGGCGCATGGTGGCATCGCAAGCAGGACCGTGCCGGCGTCGCTTTCATCAGCAACGCCATCAAGAAAGATCACCAGAATTATCTCGCCGCCGGAGGCCTCGGCTTCCTCCTCGGCGACGGTGGCCTGAACTACGGTCGCGAGAACATCATCGAAACCTACTACACCGTGCACGTCTGGCGCGGCATTTATCTCGCGCCCGGCGTGCAGCACATCAACAATCCCGGCTACAACCGCGACCGCGGCCCCGTCCTCGTCCCCACCTTCCGCGCCCATGTCGAGTTCTAGCTCGCAAATCTCGGAGTAAAGTGGATCAGGAGTAAAGTGGAAGAGCGGCGCTTTAGCGCCGCGTACGATGCCGAAATCCCATGGGGCTTTTCAGCCCCTGAGCTCCAACAGCCCCTCCGCTGCAACATTTCGAATTAACCGTTGGATTCGAACCGCTTATCGGCGTTAATGTAGATGCGTTACCCACCACCCGGAGGTCCTCATGAGCAAGCACATATCCGAAAAATCATCGAGCAATCGGCGCAGCTTTCTGAAAGCTGGCGGCATAATGACCGCGGCCGTTCTAGGCTCTGCTGCCCTGCCGGACGTCGCGCGCGGCCAGTCCAGCCCAGCCGCCACGCCTCTGCCTTCCAATCCGGCAACCACCAACGCCATGCCCACGCGCAATCTGGGCAAGACTGGATACAAAGTCGGCATCTTCAGCCTGGGAGGCCAAGCCGCGCTCGAAAAATCCAACAACGAGTCCGTCGCCGTCCCCATCATCGAACGAGCCCTCGACCTCGGCGTGAACTACATCGACACCTCTTCCATCTACGGCGGACCCGAGCGCTGGAGCGAACAATATGTCGGCAAGGTCATGAAACACCGCCGCAACGACGCCTTCCTCGCCACCAAAACCAAAGAGCGCACCCGCGACGGCTCCATGCGCATGATCGAGAAGTCACTCCACCTCTTGCAGACCGATCATGTTGACCTGTGGCAACTGCACGACATCGGCACCATGACCGACATCAACGAAATCTTCGCCAAGGGCGGAGCCATGGAAGCCCTGCTCGAAGCCCGCGACCAGAAAATCGTGCGCTATCTCGGCATCACCGGCCACTACCGCCCGGACGCGCTGATCGAGGCCATCCACCGCCATCCCTTCGACACCATCCTGATGGCCGTCAACGCCGCCGACCCGCACCACTACAGCTTCTCCGACCAACTGCTGCCGCTGGCCGTCGAAAAACAAATGGGCATCATCGGCATGAAAGTCCCCGCCCGCGGCCGCCTCCTCTCGTCGTGGACCCCGCCGCCCATCGAACAGCAAAAGCATTCCTGGGAAGGAATGGCAATTCAGGCGACAACCGGCGGCACGCTCGACATGCGCCAGGCCATGTACTATTCGCTCTCGCTTCCGGTCAGCACGGTAATCATCGGCTGCGATTCGATTCCGCAACTAGAAGAGAACGTGCAACTAGCCCGCGAGTTCACTCCCTTCAACCAGCAACAATTGGCCGCCCTCACCGAGAAGGCACAGCCGGTGGCCAAGCAGTCGCTCTTCTTCCGGTTTTACGAACGGGCGTGAGGGATGTCGCTAGAGGCAACTCCGGTTTCTTAGGCGGAGCGGTTAGCGTTGCCCTTCTAGCATTCGATAAGGTTGCTGGGTGACAAAGCATCCACGACCTTTGAAGAATTCTTGCTCGCTGGATTGCGCTCGGTTGGTCTGATTACCTCGAAGACCTGGTCCCGTTCGACGATCAGGAGCCCAAGGCCGGCTGAGCGTAGCCTCCGATCCAAGATGCTCGGGTCCCAATGCTTGGTTGATCTTTCGTTCTGATCGAGGAAAGAAGCGGCAAAATCGGGAGTGCATGCCATGTAAACCAAATCCGCGTACTCCGAAAACGTTCCCATCTGATCCATGGCTCGTTTAAATTGCTCGTACTCATTCTTCAGTTCAATAGCTATCAACCGCCCCGGTTTCGTAAGGCGCGGCTTCCTATATCCGAGTACGTCAACCCTTGCCCGCCCTAGAGGAATTTCCGCATATGGCTCGTAACCCTCTCCCTTGAGCCATCTTGCGATCGGGATCTGTAAGTCGGCTTCGCGCGACACCTCATGGAACCAGTTGCGTCGTACGAGATTCCTGGGAAGAACGCTCTTGGGCCCCTCAAACTGCATATGTGCTCGCCACAATTGCGCAGCAATAACTTCGAGCCTCGGAACTTCAGACCAAATGGAAGTTGTTGATCTGCGGAGATTATCGACCCAGGTCTCAATGTTCTCCGTCTTCTCTTGGGGGGTCAGGTTCCTGAGAACCTGCCGCTCTCCGGGTACTCGGAGTTGTTCGAGCAACGCATCAAGGACGGACGGATCAGATAGTAACTGCTGTAGTTTGCTTAGGCGAAGATAGCAGTACCTCGCCTCGTTTGTGTTGGAATCGATCGAGGCAGTACGGGAATCGCCTTCCGACTCCGCAGGTGTTCTAGCGGATTGATAGATGGTCGCGGCGGTTGTGGCCCCGCCTCGAAGGCGTGCCCGCAATAGCTGAAGCACGGCGCTGCCTCCAGTGAGTCCAATCGGGAACTGCTTCGATGTTTTCCCATTTGAGAGGGTGACCTGAATATAAGGCGGATTGTAGTTCACAACGCTTACTTGTCGGAAATAAAACTCTTCCCCCCGTGGCGACAACTGAACGTCGAGTTGTGGCAAGCGGAGCACTGATGGCTGATACACAGCAAAAAATGCATCGCACACATACACCGCAGTGATGTCGTATTCGGCATTGGAAGCCACGGCAAACGGGGGTTTGCCTCTGCCCACGGAAAATATGCAGGATTGGGCATCGCCTAACTTGATGCCCAAGATGGTGGCACCATGTTCCTTAACCAGCGATTCCGCTTGAATACGATAGCCCTCCGAACTCTTGTCAACTAGTTGTATCGCCTTCCAGTAAGGGAAGAGGGCGACAAATCCCAAAGCCAGCCCGGCTGGATGTCGCAAAACCAGCCAACCCAATACACCCATCCCGACGAACAGCGCAGATAGGGGAACGGGGTGCCATCCAAGGAACCAGAGAGCTCTTGCTACCGCATCTCCTTCGATGCGTAGACGGACCGTCTGTCCGACGCCATCCATTCGTTAAGGCTCCTGCGCGACCGCGTTGGAAATCGGGCAATCGTTCAGGGAGAGTGTAGCAAACCGAATTCCTGAAACGCCCACTCTGCGCTCACGCTCCATCACCGCCCTTTATAATCACTCCCTATGGTCACCACGCCGGCTGATTCGATCGCCGCTCACGCCATCTACGAGCCGGTCATCGGACTCGAAGTCCACGTCCAGCTTCTGACGGCGACCAAGATTTTCTGTTCCTGCTCGACGCGGTTCGGCGCGCCGCCGAATTCGAACGTCTGCCCCGTATGCCTGGGGATGCCCGGCGCCCTGCCCGTCCTCAACAAGAAAGTCGTCGAGTTCGCCACGCTCGCGGCAATGGCGCTGCAGTGCCGCATCAACGAAACTTCCATCTTCGCGCGCAAGAATTATTTCTATCCCGACCTGCCCAAGGGCTACCAGATTTCGCAATACGACAAGCCGCTGGCCGAACACGGCCACATAGAAATCCCCGCGTCGAACACGAGCGCAGGAAGCCAAAAACCGGGAACTGAGAACCGAGAACTGAGAACTAAAAAAATCGGCATCACCCGCGTCCACCTCGAAGAAGACGCCGGCAAAAGCCTGCACGAAGGCTTTCCCGACGCCGCCGAAAAAACCGCCATCGACCTCAACCGCACCGGCGTGCCGCTGATCGAAATCGTCAGCGAGCCCGACCTGGCCTCGCCCGACGAAGCCTACGAATACCTGACGCGCCTGAAAGAAATCATCCTCTACACCGGCGTCAGCGACTGCAACATGGAGGAAGGCTCGCTGCGCTGCGACGCCAACGTCAGCGTGCGCCCGCGCGGCCAGAAAGAATTCGGCACCAAGGCCGAAATCAAAAACGTGAATTCCTTCCGCTTCATCCGCGAAGCGCTGGAATACGAAATCGCCCGCCAGATCGACGTCCTCGAATCCGGCGGCAAAATCACGCAAGAGACGCGCCTCTACAACTCGAACGAAGGCAAGACCTACAGCATGCGCTCGAAAGAACAGGCGCACGACTACCGCTACTTCCCCGAACCCGACCTGCTCCCTCTGGTCGTCGACGAAAAGTGGAAAGCTGAAATCGCCCGCGCCTTGCCCGAACTCCCCGAAGCCCGCCGGGCCCGCATGGTGAAGGACTACGGCATCACCGAATACGACGCGCAGGTGCTGACTTTTTCAAAATCGCTGGCCGACCAGTTCGAAGAGGCCGCGAAGGCCGCGAAGAATCCCAAACGCGTCGCCAACTTAGTCCAGAGCGAGTTGATGGGCCGCCTCAAGGCCAACGGCATTGCGATCGAGCAATCTCCGATCTCGATGCGCGGCGTCGCGGCCTCCGCCGATCTGGTCGAATCCGGCACAATCTCCGGGAAGATGCTGAAAGAGCTTTATGACCTCGCTTTTGAGCGCGGCAAAGACTTCTCCGTGGTCTATGAAGAAGAAGGCCGTCCGCAACAATCCACCGACACTTCAGCCCTGGAAAAAATCATCGACGAAGTCCTCGCCGCCAACCCCAAGCAGCTAGAGCAATATCGCGCCGGAAAAACCACCATGCTGGGCTTCTTCGTCGGCCAGGTCATGAAAGCCTCCAAAGGCCAGGCCAGCCCGCAAATCGTGAACGAATTGCTGGCCAAGAAACTGAAATAGCCCACACAGTCATCCCCGGGCCAACACTTTGGTCATCTCATCTTTCGCTCTCCGCCCAGTTAACATGACACTGGGCTCGCTTGTCTTGGGCCGACCGACCAGGGAATTGCCGTGAAATTCAAATTCGACCGCATTGTCAGCATTGCGACGCTGGTGGCCTCGTTGGGGGCCATTATTTTGGTGCTGAGGAAACCGGAGCCTGTGGTTCAGCCGCAGCCTCCCATCATCGTCGAACATGCCCAAGCCACCGATCAGAAGAGCGCCCAGCCCCAGCAGGCAACACAGCCCTCGCCGGTTAGCGCTCCTTCAGCAAGTGGAACTCAATCCGCACAATCGGCATCGCAGCCCGCCTCAGCCGCTTCCGCTTCCAAAGCCGGCACACAGGTCAACTCCGACGAAATCAGCGCCGTCGTGGCGCACATGCTCGGTGACTCTTCGGCAGGTGCCAGCCTCTCTCCGGATTCCAACCTCGGCAGCGGCACGCCCAACATCAAAGACCAGCAGGTCAGCATGGACGGCGACATTGTTCACGGCAAATTTCTTACCGAAATTGGCGGCAAAGATGTCTGGGTGACGATTTCCGGTCACATGGGCGAAAAAGACGGTTACGCGACCTTCGACCCCACGGAATTCAAAGTCGGAGACCTGGAAGTTCCCGTCTCACTCGTGAATCCCGCACTACAGAAGAAGCTGTCCGAAGAGCGCGACCGGCTGAAGGTTCCGAACAACTGACCCTCGCAGTCGCGAACAGCGGATCGAAAGATAGCTCAAGCCGCCGCTGACCGAAATCCCCCGCCTGTGGTATCGTTCCGCCATTGTCATGGCAAGTTCGCCGGAAAAATCTGTAGATCGTCCGATCGACGATTGTCCGTCGTTCCCAGTTCGTTTCGCGCGTTCTCGACCGCTCACGCTTTTCTTCGTGCTCGCCTATGCGTGGGCGTGGGCGTTCTGGTTGATCGGGCCACGTGCCATTCGCCACCTCACCCTTGGAGCAGACTCTGACGCTTTCGACATCACTTTCGTCATTGCAGGTGCGTTCGGACCCACGGTGAGCGCCCTGACTACCCGCTGGCTGGCTCACCGCGATCTGAAGATCTGTACGCTCTGGACGGGATGGCCCAGCTTGATGACCGGTCTCGGTGTTGGCCTAGCTGGTTTCTTTGTCGCCGCAGTCGCGGCACCTGCGCTCGCACTCGTCAAGGCACCACTGAACGTACTGAACTGGTCGACGCTCACACACTGGAGCACGTATGCGGTCAACTACTCCACTTTCCTCGGTGGTCCGGTCAACGAAGAGCCCGGATGGCGCGGTTTTGCTCTACCCAAGTTGCAGGAGCGCTATGGGCCCTACTGGGCCACAGTGATTCTCGCCCCGCTTTGGGCCGCATGGCATCTTCCCTTGTTCCTGGTGGAAGGCTGGAGCAGCGCTAACCCGTGGCAGTTTCTTCTGATTCTTGTGGGAGCTGCCTTCCTGCTGACTGCGGCAGCGAACCTAGCCAAGTTCGGAGTCCTGGTCGCGATCGTGCTGCATGCCTTCTTCAACACCAGTTCCGGGATGGTAAACGCCCTGACTCATAATCTGCCGCCTCGGCCGTATCCCATAGTGAGCTATTCGCTGGCCGTCTTCGCTGGAGGCACGGTAATTGGTCTCGTTATTCTCGCAGCGCAGCGAACCGCACGGCAACGTCGAGTGTTTCAGAGCCAGTAGTCAATAAAGAAATAAATATCTGATAGGCGGGAATCGCTAGCGACGCGCCGGAACTGCATTCTTCAGCGCGACAGCGGCATACCACCGCCCCGATTCTTTAATCGTCCGCTGCTGCGTCTTGAAGTCGACATACGTCAGTCCAAAGCGCTGGCTGAACCCTTCCGCCCACTCGAAATTATCGAGCAGACTCCAGGCGTGATACCCGCGAACATCCGCGCCCTCGGCCATGGCCCTCCCCAGCGCCGCCAGGTACTCGCGGTGATAGGCAATCCGGCGGCTGTCGTGAACCACGCCGCTCGCGTCAGGCCCATCGTTATACGAACATCCGCTCTCGGTAATTTCGATCACCGGCCGATTGTAATCCCGTGTGATGCGCAGCACCATGTCATACAGTGCTTTCGGCCAAACTTCCCAGCCGAAGTCGGTTTTCGGTCCCTGCTGTCCGATATCCATCTTTACCGGGAACAGCCACTCTTGCGCATGCGAGAAGCGTTCCATCGTCCCCGGCGCCGAGGCAATCGTCCGGTAATAAAGATTGATACCGATGAAATCCAGCGGCGCCCGCGTTTTCTCCATGTCGCCGGGCTGAATTCTCATCGCAGTCTCCGGCAGAAACGTAAGCGCCTCGGGATAACGCCCGCGCAGTGCAGGCTCCAGAAACCAAATATTGGTGATGGCGTGCGCTCTCTCCGTCGCCAGCTTGTCTTCCTCGGAATCGCTCGCCGGCTCGCACGGCGACATGCTGAACGCCGTTCCCACGCGCGCCAAAGGACGAACCGCCTTCAGCGCCCGGAACCCTTCGCCCTGCGCCAGATTCACCACGTGCGTGGCCCGCAAAAAATCCAACAGGCTCTTGCGACCGGGAGCGTGTGTGCCTTCCAGGTGTCCCAAATCCACAAACGCATCCGGTTCGTTAAAGATCATCCAGTCACTAACCCGATCGCCCAGCGCCCTCGCCACCAGTTGCACGTAGTCGGCAAAGCGGCCCGCGGTATCGCGATTGGGCCATCCTCCCGCATCTTCCAGCGCCTGCGGCAGGTCCCAGTGATAGAGCGTGACCAGCGGCCGTATGCGCGCCTCCAGCAACGCGTCTAACAGGCGGCTGTAATAGTCGACGCCCTTGGCATTCGCCGCACCGGACCCGGACGCCTGAATCCGCGGCCACGCAATCGAGAACCGGTAGCTGTTCAGATTCATCGCCCGCATCAGCGCGATGTCCTCACGCCACCGGTGGTAGGAATCGCAGGCTACGTCGCCCGTGTCGCCATTCTTGATCTTGCCCGGACTATGCGCGAATCGGTCCCAGATCGATTCACCCTTGCCGTCTTCATTCCACGCGCCTTCAATCTGGTAGGCGGCAGTGGCCGTGCCCCAGAAGAATCCTTTGGGGAATGTGGCTTCGTAGGACGTGTCGAACTGATGGGCCCGGGCGCCGGCCGCAGGCGCCGTTCCTGCCTTTGAGGGGACACTGCACCCGGAAAATGCAGCGGGCAGCCCCAAAGCGGCACCGGCCCCGAGAATCGATTGCACAAACTTACGGCGTGTCAGACGCAAAACGAGACTCGATCTCCTTCAAGAATTGTGCCGCAGTCGTCCTCGGATTCGTTTTGCGACACGGGCTGACATTCTAAACCGCGCGGATTGCGGCGGGAATAGCTCAATAGAGACTGAACTCCAGCCATTCCTCTTTAGTAGTGGATGCGGGACTCCTTTACTCCGGATGCAGACTATCGAACATCTTCCACAACTTGTCTGCGCTCGCGCGATAAATGACCCAGCCGCTGCCGCCATCCGTAATCTCGCGGAAGAGCAACTCGCCGCGCCCATCGCCGTCGGCGTCCACCGCGTCAATCAATTCGAGGCGAGGCGTCAGGTCGAGATGGTACTTGTCCGTGACTCCCACATAGATCTTATGCAGGTTGTTGTAGGTGTCAGGATAAGCCACCAGAAGCACGGAATACTGCAGCTCGGAATCGGCGTCCGCCTGCGGACCGCCTGCGGGTGGCGGCATGTGCGCTTGGGCACTGAAGACCAGCACCGGCTGGTTGGTAGTCCAAACGTCGAATGCCTTCATCTGCACGTTCTCAAGAATCGGGTCTCTAGTTTTCGCGGCTGCTTTCGTGGACGCGGTGTGCCGCGCGCCCGCCGAAGGCGCAGGTCCCGGCGCAATCCTTGCCTTCGCCCGCGCCTCCACATAGGCGCGAACCTGTTGCTTGGCCAGCTCGACCATCTGCTGACGGCGCTCTCCCTCTTCGTCCTTGAGCCACTCGAACCCGAACGACCGCGGCTCAGGCCCAGTCGCATCGGAAATTGCGGGAACCAAGTCAACCGGCACGGCATCGGCCTTGGCTGCGACCGTCTTCGCTGCATCCGCGGCTGAGGATGCAGCCGCCGCTCCCGGCCTGCTGTAACCCGGCACGGCATCGTCAGGCAACGGCTCGACGGGCTTCCCGCGCCGCAGTCTGGGCCGGTTCGCCTCAGCGGCTCCGCTGTCGGACGCCGGCACGTTCGCATGATCATCAGCCTTGGCCTCGGCTGGCTTCGAGTCGCTGGTCTTTGAGTCGCTAGTCTTGGAGTCACCGGGTTTCGTTCCGCCCGTCGCCGCGGGCCCCGACGAGCCTGCCCCCGGTTGACTCTGACCCGCCGGAGCCGAACCGGCTGGCGGCGCCGCCTCCGGCGTCGAAACGCCTTTGGTCAAGCGCGGCGGTTCGTCTCCCGAACCCGACTGCCCGGAGGACTGGGGTGCGCTGGCAGCCGGCGCCGTAGTAGAAGCCGGCGCGCTCGTCGGCGTCGTCTGTTTCTGCGGATCCCTGGTCAGCCGCGGCGGCTGGTCGCTGTTGTCGATTCCCACCGGCACGGTTTCCGCCTTGACCGCGGTCTTTGCCGCTTCGCTTCCCCCGGGAATCCACTTGCCTGTAGCGATCCACGGAGTCTGAGCGTTGACGGCTCGGCTGTGCAGCGCCGCGTTCACCGTGAACAAGCCCAACGAACTGCCGTTGCGTTCGGCCTCGTAAACCGTGCCCGGCTCGAGCGCCATCGGCACCGGATCCGCCTTGTACGCCGATGCGTCCCAAAACTTGCCGCCGATCAGAATCGCGATCGGCACCAGCGAAACCTTGCCGTTCGCTCCCATCTGGAGCACTCCCACGGCCCTCGGTCCCGCATCTTTTTTCTTCGCTACCTTCCGCTCTCCGGGCGTGATCTGCGGCCGCTCCTCCTGCGCCCCCGCCCAGCCCGCAACGCAGGCCAGCAGCGCGAGCAGAAACCATCCGCGGCACAAAATCCGCCGGTGTAAAATCTTGACGGAAGCTGGCTGGCCGCACGCCGTTTCGGCTGCACTCCCGGCGCACGAATTCGATTTCCCCGGAGACACTCCCATGAATATCAATGATAAGGCTCCCGACTTCACTTTGCAGGACGAGAACGGAAAAGAAATCGCCTTGAAAGACCTGCGCGGCAACACCATCGTTCTCTACTTTTATCCCCGCGCCGACACGCCCGGATGCACCATCGAGGCCTGCGAGTTCCGCGACACCTACAAGAAGATGCAGAAGACCGGCGCCGTGCTGCTCGGAATCTCGCCCGACACTCCCAAAGCGCAAAAGAAATTTCAGGATAAATTCAGCCTTCCCTTCACCCTACTCGCCGACGCCGACAAGAAAATCGCCGAGGCCTTCGGAGTCATGAAAGAAAAAAACATGTACGGCAAAAAAGTCTGGGGAGTCGCGCGCACCACCTTCATCATCGGCCCCGACGGCAAGATCCAGCACATCTTCGAAAAAGTAAAGCCCGAGGGCCACGCCGAAGAAGTCCTCGCCTACCTGAAAGAAACAGCCAAAGGCGCGGCCTAATTGCCTGGCAAAGCGGGCTTGATAGAGTTAGGGAAAAGAGTCCTGTGCAAGTACCGTGGGCGTGCAGCGCAGCGTGTGTGCCGTACCGTGACTGCGCGCGGTACCGTGGAAGAGCGGCCCTTTAAGGGCCGCGTAGGGCGCGTGAAATGATCACGGGCTTCAGCCCCTGCGGGGAACTATTCCCGCCCGCGTCTCGTATAACATTGCAGAGGCGTTGTGTCGCCGCGCCCCGCCAGTTCGGGAGGCAATCATGCGTGGTCTCGTCACTGCCGTTGGAGTTTTCGCAGTTCTGTTGCTTGCCTTTGCCGCCGTTGCTGCCGCAAAGCCCGCCCCCGCCGACGATCGCAGCTCCATCGTCATCGTCTTCAAAGACGGTCACCACCAAACCTTCGCCATGGGCGAGATTGCACGCATTGACTTCAAAGCCCCGGCCGTAATCGTTTATAAAGACGGCCACCACGAAAAAATTGCTGCCGCCGACATCGATCGAATCGAATTCGGCGCTCCGGAAGCCGCCATGCTGCCGGGCCGCGCTCATTTCATCGGCAAGTGGGAAGTCGGTGAAGGCAACGGAAGCACGTTCTTTATCACCCTCGAAGCCGACGGAAACGCCAAGAAGACCCTCGGCGAGGAGCATGGAACCTGGACTCTCGTCGATGGCGAGGCTCACATCGCCTGGGACGACGGCTGGCACGACGCAATCCGCAAAGTCGGCAGCAAGCACGAGAAAGTCGCCCACGAACCCGGAAAATCGTTCGACGACCCACCCTCCAACGTCACCGCCGCCAAAAACACCGAGCCCAAACCGATCTAACGCCTTTGGGTGGCGCAGCGCTTCCAGCGCTGCGATGAGCGTTTCGTTTCGAGCCGACTTTAGCCGCTGACGGACCTCTGTCCTCGCGAAACGACAACTCACTCCCGTTGCGTTTAAGATTGCTCCAGATGCCTGAGTCGCAAACTTCGGCCTCCGCAGCCCAGATCCATCCCCTCGCTCGCGCTTTTTTCGCCCGCGGTCCGCGCCGCGTAGCCCGCGAACTCTTGGGCAAAGTTCTCGTCCGTGACGCCGGACCAAACCGCCGCACCGCCCGCATCGTCGAAGTCGAAGCCTACCTCGGCGAGAACGACCCCGCCGCCCACTCTGCCGCCGGCAACACCGCCCGCACTTCCGTGCTCTTCGGACCACCCGGTCACGCCTACGTCTACTTCATTTACGGGAATCACTACTGCCTCAACGTGTCCTGCGAACCCGCAGGCAAAGCCGGAGGCGTTCTGTTCCGCGCCCTCGAACCGCTCTCCGGCGTAGACGAAATGGCCCGGGACCGTGGCATCGAAATTCATGATCCCAAGAGCCATGGTTTGAAGGACCTCGGTTTGAAGGACCTCGGTTTGAAGGATTTTGGTTTGAACAACAAAGACCTGACCAAACTGACCAGCGGTCCCGGACGCCTCTGCGAAGCCTTCGCCATCACCCGCGCCCGCGACAACGGATGCGATCTCACCTCCCGAGCCAGTGGCCTCTGGATCGGCGATGATGGATATCGCGCTCGCTCCATCCGTACGACTCCCCGCATCGGCATCAGCAAAGCCATCGACAGACCCTTGCGCTATCTTCTGGATGGCAATCCCTTCGTCTCCAAAAAAACAAGCCCTAGGTCACAAGCCCTCGACCCTCTCTGAGGACGCATCAATCGTGAACCTGCAAGCGAGATCAAACGCCGCGCCCGACGCCCGTCTCCTCTTGTCCCTCCGAGCAAAAATTGGGCAACTTCCGGGCTGGACCGAGAATCTAAAAAGAGTAAAATGACTGTAGGCGGTTTGCCCTCCCGGGCAGCCCACCTCCGTTTGCGTTGGAGGGAACTGAAATGAGTAAACCCACCTTGCTGTCGGCTCTTCTCACTGGTATTGCCTCTTTCGTGCTTGTGTGCGCCCCCATGCCCGCCCTTGCCCAACATGGCGGCGGTGGTCACGGCGGCGGCGGCGGTGGTGGTTTCCATGGTGGTGGTGGCGGAGGAGGTTTCCACGGTGGCGGTGGTTCCTACGGTGGCGGCGGCTTCCACGGCGGTGGTGGCTACGGCGGAGGCTTCCATGGTGGTGGCTACGCAGGCGGTCGCGGCGGTAGTTATGGCGCAGGCGGCCGGGGCGGAAGGATGGGCGGCTACTCCTCATCGGGACGCGGCTTCGGTTCCGGCAGTCTCGGCGGACGCAGTTCCGGCTCCGGACGAGCTTGGACCTTCGAGGGTCGAGGCAACGGCCGCGGCATGGCGTCATCTAGAGGCTCAGGCGTTGCCGACGGAAACTGGCACTCCTTCGCTGGCGCTCGCGGCACGACCGGATCAGCTTCGAGCGGTCGATCCGCAGCAGGCACATCGGCTGGCCGTAGTGGTGAAGTAGCATCCGCCAACTTTGCCGGGCGCGGCGCCTTCTATGGTGGACATGGCGGCTACTACGGCGGACGAGGCGGCTATTGGGGCGGTGGTTGGGGCCGAGGTTGGGGTTGGGGCGGCTGGGGTTGGGGATGGGGCTGTTGCGGCTGGGGATTCGGTGTTGGCTGGCCTTTCTGGTATTGGCCATCCTACTGGTATAACCCGTGGTGGGACTATGACTATCTGTCGCCCAGCTACATTTACCCGGATCCCTACTAGTCTGATCCGTAACTAGCAAACCCGCGCGTTACTCCGCCGCGACTGGCGGCAGGTTAGTCGCGAGCACGATGTTGTCAATCAGCCGCGTGCTGCCTACGAACCCCGCCACCGCCACCAGCGCGCCGCCGGAAACATCCTCGATCGGATCGAGCGTCTCCGCATCCACGATCTCAAAATAATCCAGACGCACAGAATCTTCCCCGGCAAATTCCTCGCGCCCCGCGGCCAGAAGTCGGGCTGCACTCCGCTCGCCCGCCTCCGCCAACCGCTGCACCAGCATCAGCGAGCGGTGCAGCACCAGCGCCCGCATCCTCTGCTCGGTATTCAGATAAGCATTTCGCGAACTCATGGCCAACCCGTCGGCCTCGCGTACAATCGGACAAACTACAATCTCCACCGCCAGGTTTAAATCGCGCACCATGCGCCGGATAATCGCCACCTGCGCCGCATCCTTCTGCCCGAAAAACGCCGCATCCGGTTCCACCACATGAAACAACTTGGCCACTACCGTGGTGACCCCGCGAAAATGTCCCGGCCGCGAACGCCCGTCCAGCTTGCCGCTCAGCCCCTCGACCATCACCCACGTCACCGCGCCCGCGGGATACATCTCTTCCACCGCCGGCGCAAACAGCAACTGCACGCCTTCCCGCTCCAGCAACTCGCAGTCGCGCTCAAACGATCGCGGATACTTCGCCAAGTCCTCGTTCGGTCCAAACTGCATAGGATTGACAAAGATCGACGCCGCCACCACGTCCGAAGACCCCCGCGCCGCCCGTACCAGCGAGAGGTGCCCCTCATGCAGCGCGCCCATGGTCGGAACAAATCCCAGCCGCTTGCCCGCGCCCCGGGCAGCACGCGAACCGGCTCGCATTTCGCTGATTGTCGTGCAGATTTTCAAAGCAGATCGAAGAGAACTTCGGGTGCCCCATTTCTCGCGCGTTCTTTGCGCGAGAAGTGGGGATTCACATAACGTAATCGGGAAGCTGATTTAGGTCATTAAAGCGAACGTTCCGTCGCCCTATCCGCGTTCATCCGCGTAAATCCGTGACCAAGAAGTTTGCCGCCGAACCTACCTTACCATCACGGGAACATCGTTCTTCGCCGCCCACACCAGCGCGACGATCCATCCAATCACGCTCCATCCCAGAAAGAGGTTCAGCAGGAAGATCGCCAGCAGATCCCGCTTGCTCCGGGCCAGTGCAATGATCGACGGCAGAAAATACATCACCAGCCCAAAACCGCCGAACAACGGGAAGAAGAAAAATGTTGAGAGAATCATGGGCCCCTCCCTTTCCTTTAGCCTAGCACCATCCGGTCATTCCGGCATTGGCTGCGGCTGGCACAAGCCGAACTGTGCCCTCACCAGAGAGTACGCAATCCAGAGCAGTTTCGTTCCGTCGCTTTATCCGCGTAAATCCGTGGCCAAGAAGCAAAGCCCTACCGCCGCATCGCCCTCTTCCGCGCCAGCACCGTCTCCAGCCCCGCCCTGGTCTCCTTCGGCAGATGATACGATTCCTCGTCTGCCGGATACTGCAGCGACCGCACGTCCGCCCGGTACGCCTGCACCGCATTCGTAATCAGCGCCGCCGCATCCCCGTACCGCCGCACAAACTTCGCCGGAGGCCCAAACGTCAGGTTCAAAATGTCATGCAACACCAGCACCTGCCCGTCGCACTCCGGCCCGGCCCCAATCCCAATCGTCGGAGCGTCCACTTCCGCGGTAATCATCGCCGCCACTTCCCGCGGAATGCCCTCCACATAAAGACACGCCACGCCCGCGTGATCCAGCGCAACAGCATCGCGCATGAGTTGCTCAATCCCGCTCAAACTCTTCCCCTGCACTTTGTATCCGCCCATCACATTCACCGACTGCGGCGTCAGCCCGATGTGCCCCGCCACCGGAATCTCGGCGTCAATAATCTGCCGGATCAACTCCGCGCGCTTCTCTCCGCCCTCGATCTTCACCACCTCGGCCCCGCCTTCTTTCATAAAGCGCGCAGCATTGGTCACCGCGTCCTTGGCGTCGACCTGATAAGACCCATACGGCATGTCGGCGACCAGCAGTGCATTCTTCACCCCGCGCCGCACCGCCTTCACGTGATGCAGCATCTCGTCCATCGTGACCGAGAGCGTGTTCTCGTAGCCCAGCATGGTTTGCGCCAGCGAATCGCCCACCAGCACCATGTCTATGCCGGCTTCATCCACCAGACGAGCGGCGGAGTAGTCGTAAGCAGTCAGGCAAGTGATGGGTTCGTGGCGAAGTTTCTGTTCCCGCAGAGTTGCGGTAGTTACCTTATGGCCGGAGCCGTCGAAAAGACGACCGCCGATAGGGGTGATGCTCATGATGTCCTCCAGTGCCCCTCCGCCTCCGGCGGATAGAGCCTGTGCGCGTCTTGGCGCTACAACATCTTTGATGACGCTTCCGATTATTGTAGCCGCAAAACAGCGATGGTGCCTAACAAAAGGTCGCTGATCGACCTGGTACCTGTCACGATGCAGTGCACTGGCGTTTCGGTGCATTGACGTGGATGCTGTCATTGTGTCAGTATATTCCAGTGACACAGCGATACAAAGACGACTTAACAGACGCGCTCGGGGAGCTGAACCTTCTGATAGCGCAGCGCGAAGAACTTGAGGCGCGGATAGCGAGGCAGAAGAAGAAGGTCGCGGCTCTGCATGATCTCGTCGGGGCGGGTGAAGACGCGGCACCCCCAGAAGGACTAGTAAGCGGAATCACCGATGCTTGCCGCACGGTCCTAAGGGCGGCAGGAAAACCGTTGCTTCCCATTGAGGTGCGCGACGGAGTTGAGAGGCTAGGACTGCCTCCACAAGCTAACCTTTTGGCATCCGTTTACACAGTGTTGAGACGACTCGAGCTAGCTGGCGAGGTAGTCGAGGACTTTGAAACCCATCGCAATCCCGGCGGAAGCGCTGTAAAGGCGTACAGGTGGGCCGGACCGGTGCAGAGGCTTGGTCATCCGAACCCGACGAACACTCAGAAGAGATGATATGGCGGGAAAGCGAAATCGCGACTTGGAGCGCCGGATCGACGGATTCTATTCTCTCTGTGAAAAAGTCCTGCTGCGGACATTGATCTTTTCTTGCTTTGTCTACGAACTTGGAAGGTTTGCAAAATGGCTCTGGCGTTAACCACTGGAGAAACGAAATGCATCGAAGCACCATCAGCACGAAAGGCCGGATCACAATCCCCGCCGAACTGCGCCAGAGACTTGGGCTCAAGCCCGGCACTAGTGTCAACTGGAGCAAACAGGACGGCGGAATCGTTTTGACTGCCGTAGCAGTGCCGAAGAAGAGCGCCAAGCCTGCCGGGGCTGGACGAAAACGACCACTGGCAACTGGCCACTAATCACTGACCACTGCTGTCACGCCCCCACCCCATCCTGCCCGCCCAGCGGCAAGAAATACTGCGTCCCCTTGATCGGCTCCGTAACCTTCCGCAGCAGCTCTTGCAAGTCCTCATTGCGATCGACGAAATCAATCTCCGACGTATTCACGATCAGCAGGTCCGACGACGTGTAATGAAAAAAGAAATGCTCGTACGCCTTCACCACTTCCTCCAGATACTCTTCACTCACCGCCCGCTCGCCCGGAGCATTTTTTCTCTTGAGCCGTTTCTTCAGCACCTCCGGCGTGGCCTGCAGGTAAATCACCAGGTCGGGCGTGGGCAGCAGTTCGCGAAAATGGTTGTAGTAGCGGTTATAGGTGTCGAGTTCGTGGTCGGTTAGATTGAGGCAGGCAAACAGCTTGTCTTTCTCGAAAATAAAATCGGAAACGACAATCTTCTGCGACCGTGGCCCCAGATCGAGCGCTTGCAGTTGCTCGAACCGCCGCACCAGAAAGGTGAACTGCGCCTGAAACGCCGCCCCACGGTCTCCTTCATAAAACGAATCCAGAAACGGATTCGCCTCCGGCTCCATCACCCGCTGCGCATTCAGCCGCTCCGCCAGAATGCGCGCCAGCGTGCTCTTGCCCACTCGGATGGGCCCTTCCACTGCAATGTACCGGGGCAGCTCAAAAAGATTGGCCATGAGGTCGTGGGAAACTTGTTGCGATGTCTCGGAAACAGCAGGATATCTCGGATAACGCCGAGTGGCAATTGAGGGAAGAGTTAACAGCGCTCCATTGCTGATTACTGATTGTCGATTGCTGATTGAAAACCGCGCAGCAATCAGCAATCAACAATCAGTAATCAACAATTACAATCCCTGCATGCTCGGAACCGTCCTCGCGGGAACGGCCGCAACCGCCGCGCTCACTGCCGCGGGATATCAGACCATGTCGCCCACCGGACGGTGGTACGGCCGCACCTTCACCGGCCTCGCCCCCGGAACCAAACAACTCGCGCTCACCTACGACGACGGCCCCAACGATCCCCACACGCTGCGTCTGCTGGAAGTCCTAGCCCGCCACGACGTGCACGCCACTTTTTTCCTGATCGGCCGCTACGTCCAGCAACGACCTGACATTGTTCGCGAAATTGTCCGAGCCGGACACATCGTCGGCAACCACACATTCACGCATCCCCTGCTCACCTTCAAAAGCGCCGCGGAAATCCGCCAGGAACTCTCCGCCTGCCGCTCCGCTCTCGAAGACGCCGTCGGCGGGAGTTCCAATTCAATCTCCAATCTTTTCCGCCCCCCGTTCGGTGGACGACGCCCCGCTGTCCTCCGCATCGCCCGCGAACTGGGCCTCGAGCCCGTCATGTGGAACGTCACGGGCTACGACTGGAACGCGCCGCCGTCCGCCGTGATCGAGCAGAAGGTCGCAAACCAAATCCGCGGCGGCGACGTAATTCTCCTCCACGACGGCGGCCACAAACAAATGGGCGCCGACCGCGCGCAAACGGTCGAAGCCACAGATCGCTTGATTGCGAGATACAAATCGGAAGGTTATGAATTCGCCACGATCTCACAAATGATGCAGCAGAAGGCCGTGATGCAGAAGAACACCGCTTTGTCATCCTGAGCGAGACGCTTTTGTCTCGCGAAGGACCTATGCACTTGCCTTTACCGCCGCAAACGCCACCTTCGCCGCCGCCACCGTCCGCTGCACATCTTCCTCCGTGTGCGTCGCCCCCAGAAATGCGGCCTCATACTGCGAAGGCGGCAAATACACTCCGCTATCCAGCATGCTGCGAAAGAATTTCCCGAACGCCTCGGTATTCGACTTCGACGCCGAATCCCAATCCGTCACCGGCCCCGGATTGAAGAACCAGGTAAACATCGATCCCACGCGGTTGTGGCACAGCTCAACCCCAGCCTCCTTGGCCGCCGCCGCCACGCCCTCCACCAACTCCCCGCTCAACTTCTCCAGCCGCGGATAAATCTCGCCCTTACGATCCCGCAACTGTTTCAGCATCGCGCATCCCGCCGCCATGGCCAGCGGATTCCCGGAGAGCGTCCCGGCCTGATACATCGGCCCCAGCGGCGCCACCAGATCCATAATTTCCTTCGGCCCGCCGTACGCCCCCACCGGCAACCCTCCGCCAATGATCTTCCCCATCGTGGTCAAGTCAGGGCGGATGTTATACAGCTCCTGCGCTCCACCATAGGCCACGCGAAATCCCGTCATCACTTCGTCAAAAATCAGCACCGACCGTTCCCGCTCGGTCAGCATCCGCAGCCCCACCAGATAGTCGTCCGCCGCCGGAACGCATCCCATGTTCCCCACCACCGGCTCCACAATCACGCACGCAATCTGATGTTTATATTTCTGAAACGCGTGCTCGACCACCGAGAGATTGTTGAACGGCAACGCCAGCGTGAACTGCGTGAATTCCTCCGGAACCCCCGCCGACCCCGGAATCCCCAGCGTCGCCACCCCCGAACCAGCCTTCACCAGCAGAGCGTCCGCGTGCCCGTGATAGCAGCCTTCAAACTTCACAATATATTTTCGTTTCGTGTAAGCCCGCGCCAGCCGGATCGCCGACATCGTCGCTTCCGTCCCCGAACTTACGAAGCGCACCTTCTGCACGTGCGGAAACGCTCCGATCACCAGTTCCGCCAGATCCGCCTCCGCAGGTGTCGAAGCCCCGAAACTCGTGCCATTGCAAGCCGCGCCCACAATTGCATCCAGCACATTCGGCTCCGCGTGCCCCAGAATCAGCGGCCCCCACGATCCGATGTAATCAATGAACTCGTTTTCGTCGGCATCCCAAATGTGCGACCCCTTGCCCCGCACAATAAACGGCGGATCGCCTCCCACCGAGCGAAACGCTCGCACCGGAGAGTTCACTCCTCCCGGGATCATGCTCTCCGCCCGCTGCTGCAGGCGCCGCGACTGTTCGGTCTTACGCAATGTAGTGGACGGCATCGAGCCCTCTCGACACGGAAACCGCGTAGGGTGGACGCATTCGTCCGCCTCCGTTACCAGAATTCAAAAACGCAACCGACTACTATAGCAGCGCCCGCCAATTGGAATTCATCAGATATTCATCCTTCTGCAATCCCTTTGCAACATCGCGGCGGTAACGTAAAACCATCAAGTTGCCCTTCTAACCGGGAGGGTTTTTGAGGGACAGTCTCGGGGGCTCCGGACTGTCCTTTTTGCTTTTGGTTCTTGCTCGTGTAGGGCCGGGCCCATTGGCCCGGCCGCGGCGCGCCAGCGCCGCGGGTTTCCCATCCACCAGCACAGCCCATTAACCCCCATTAACTCCCCATCGTATAATCATGCCAGATGATTACCGTCTCCAAGGAAGACTACCTCAAGTCAATCCTCGAAGCGGAGAGCGAAGGCGAAACCGTCATCTCCGCTCGCCTCGCCGACTTGTTAAAGGTTTCCCCGCCCGCTGTAACCATGGCCTTGCGCCGCCTGAAAAAAGACGGCCTGGTGCGCGTCGAGTCCAGCGGAGAAGTAAGCCTCACTCCGGCCGGCCGCAAGATTGCCCGCAAGCTCACCCTTCGCCATCATCTGATCGAGCGCATGCTCTCCGAACTCTTCGGCATGGAATGGTGGAAAGTCCACGACGAAGCCGAGCGCCTGGAGCACGCCGTTTCCCCCGACTTCGAAGCCAAGCTCCTGGCCAAACTGGGCTCCGGCGGAGCGTGTCCGCACGGCAACCTGAGTGAACTCGAAGGCCCGTCCAGCCGCCGCCGCCGCGGCCTAGTCCTGCTCGCCGATGCCGAACTCGACCACAATTACACCGTCAGCGGAATCTACGAACGCGACCGCCGTCTTCTCGAGTTTCTCGAGCATCGCGGTGTCCGCCCCGGCGCCAAACTCCGCCTCCGCGAGCGCAACTACGACCAGACCCTCACTCTGTCCACTCCCGCTGGAACGGTATCGCTAGGCCCCGCGGCCTCTGGACGCGTCTGGCTCGCACCCGCCCCGCAGTCCAAGCGTTGACTATGGCCCGGGTGCCGCCTGTTCCCCGGAGAAATAGTTAACCATAGTTTATGTTCTGCTATATACTTACGCTAATAGTTTGAGCCACGACCGAAGGCTCCGCTGGGCCCCGCTTTTCCTGCATGAACGAGACGACCACACCGCCGAAGTCGCACAGGGAATTGCCGTCGCACGCCTCCGCCGGAAACATGCTTACCCCCGACGCCGTCGTCATCACCCACGAAGACATTGACCGCGCCCACGACCGCGAGCGCGTCCGCACCACCCGCTCCCGGCGCGGCCCCTGGTTCCGCGCCCGCCTGCTCTGGCTCCTCATCGGCCCCGGCATTCTCGTCATGCTCGGCGAAAACGACGGCCCCAGCATGCTCTCCTACGCCGCCACCGGAGCCCGCTTCGGCATCGGCTTCTTCCTCCCCTTCGTTGTGCTCACCTTCGTCATGGCCTGCGTGGTCCAGGAAATGACCGTGCGCCTCGGCGCCGCCACACACCGCGGCCACGCTGAACTCATCTTCGATCGTTTCGGCCCCTTCTGGGGATGGTTCTCCATGATCGACCTCATGGTCGGCAACTTCCTCACCCTGGTCACCGAGTTCATCGCCATCCGTGCCGGCCTGGGATTTTTCGGCGTGCCCCCCGCGGTCTCGGTCCTCGGCGCATGGATTGTCCTCTTCGTGGCTCTGATGGCCCACCGCTACTGGACCTGGGAACGCATCACCCTCGTCGCCGCAATGTTCAACCTCGTGTTCATCCCTGTCGCCCTGCTCAGCCATCCTCACTGGGGGGCGATTGGCAGCGCACTCCTCACCTGGAAGCCGCTCCCCGGCGGCCTCACCCAGGAAACCGTCCTCGTCCTGCTATCCGATATTGGAGCGACCGTCACGCCCTGGATGCTTTTCTTCCAGCAGAGCGCCATCGCCGACAAGGGCCTCACCACTCACGACATCCGCTTCGGCCGCATCGATACCATACTGGGCGCGGCTTTGGCCGCTCTGGCCGCGCTGGCGACAATCGTGGCCGCCGCTCCGCTGTTCGCCCACGGCATGTCCACTGGCAACTTCGAAGCCGCCGAGTTCGCCCAAGCTCTCCAGCCTTTCGTCGGACATTGGGGCTCCGCGCTCTTCGCGCTCGGCATGTTTGAAGCAGGCATGGTCGCCGCCGTCACGATTTCAACCTCCTCGGCATACGCCTTCGGCGAAGTCGCCCACCGTCCCCATAGCCTGAATCTCCCCTTCGATCAGGGAAAGAGTTTTTATCTCGTGCTGATTCTCGAAGCCGCCGCCGCCGCCGGATTAGTCCTGATCCCCGGCATCCCCCTGGTTTACATCGTCCTCATCGTGAACGTGATCGCCGTGCTGGCCATGCCTCCCGCTCTTCTGTTCCTCTACATGCTGGTCAATGACCGCGAAATCATGGGAGACCTCGTCAGTCCCTCGTGGGCAAACATTCTCGCGCTCGCAGTCGTCGTCATCCTGGTCGCCGCCGGAATCCTGTTCGGCGTTAGCGTAGTCGCGCCCCATGCCCTCACCTTCATTGGAGGTAAGTAGATGAAAGCAGAAATCAGCCGTGGAAGAGCGGCGCCTTTAGCGCCGCGTAAAGCGGGCAGAGTGAATCCGGGCTTTAGCTCCGGAGGTTTTGGGTGGCGCGGTTTTGGGTGGCGCAGCGCTTTCAGCGCTGCGATCAAGCCCTCCCTTTATTCAAGGGCTTTAGCCCCTGAGGGCACACCTTCCACCCCACCCGGAGGAGCATCCTAAGATGGACCCACACTTCAATTCCGCTCCCAGCGCCGATGTCAGCGGCGAAGACCTCGCCTCGGTCGTCGCCTCTCTCGAACCCGACCAACTGATCTCCGAAAAAGAAAAACATCACTGCCCCCGCCGCCGGTTGACCCGCACCGAAATGATCCTCTTCTGGGCCCTCCGGTTTTATCTCGTCTTCATGTTCGGAGTCGTTATTTATCAAATCTTGACCGGCGCACGATAACTTGCTTGTGAGAAGAAAGAAATAGGTCTGGAAACATGATCCGCGCAGTGCACATCACGCTTGTTCTCGCAGTAGTTGCACTGCTCTCTCCCCGCACATTCGGCCAGGGAGAGACCACCAGCGCGATCGTCGGCCAGGTCTCCGACGCGTCCAACGCCGCCATCCCCGGTGCCGTCGTCACGGTCACAAATCGCGACACCGGCGCCACCCGAACAGTTCAGACCGACGACTCCGGCCGCTTCGACTTTCCCCAGCTCAAGCCCGGTAGTTACTCGGTGCGAGTCGCAGCTGCGGGCTTCGCGCCCCAACAAAATAACAGCGTGTTCTCCGGTCTGGGCCAGAAGCAGACCGTCGACTTCAAGCTCAAAGTCGCTCAAGCCAGAGAAACCGTCGAGGTCAGTTCCTCGCCTCCGCTCATCAACCCGGAAGATGCCAACACATCAACCAACCTGAACGCGCCTGCGCTCGAGAATCTCCCCAATCCCGGCGGAGACTTGACCTACCCTCTGCAATTCGCCCCCGGCGCTCTCATCAACACAGCCGGCAGTGGCAACGATTTTGTGGGCGGCACCAACGGTTACGGCAACGTCGAGTTCAACGGCCTGCCTGCGCTCTCCAACGGTTACATCGTCGACGGACTCGAAACCAACGATCCCCTCACCAATCTCAACAGCGGCCTCTCCACCAACCTCGTGCTCGGGCTGAATTCCATTTCCGAAGTGACCGTCAACACTCTTTCGTACTCCGTCGATCAGGGCCGCTACGGCGCGTCCCAGGTCAACTACGTCACCAAGTCCGGCACCAACGACTTTCACGGAAATCTCTACGAATTGTGGAATGGCGCCCTTCTCAACGCGGCGGATTATTTCACCAACGCGACTCCGGGCAACCACAAGCCCGGATCGACCGTGAACCACTTCGGAGGCAGCCTCGGCGGTCCTATTCTCCATGACAAACTGTTCTTCTTTTTCGATAGTGAATGGGTTCGCATTGCACTGCCCATTGTCACGCCGACCACGGTTCCCACGGTCGCTTTCCAGCAATACGTTTTGCAGCAGCTTCCGCTCGGTGGCACCGACTCGGTCACCGGATCGACTTATCCCGCAGAGCCGCAGCTGGTCCCGTTCTATCAGCAGATGTTCTTGCTCTACGGCAACACCACCGGGTCGCCACTAGCCATACTCGGCTGTCCCTTCGATGTAGGCGGAGGCCCGCCCGCAATTGCCAATGACGGAAACGGTTGCGCGAATCGCCAAAGTGTCTCGCACTCCAGCGACGACCACGAGCAGGTCCAGACCGCTCGCATCGACTACAACCTCAACGAGAAGAACATTGCCTGGTTCCGCTTTCAGGCCGACACCGGCCTGCAAGCCGCGTGGACCGACCCCATCAACCCCCTGTTCAATGCAATTTCTCCGCAGCCTCTCTACTCTTTCGCGGCCGGACACACGCACGTCTTTTCCCAACATCTGGTGAACTATTTCAATCCGGCTTTTTCCTGGTACGAGAGCCTGTTTGCGCCCAACGACTTTCAGAAAACACTTTCCGCATTTCCGATTGTGCTGCAAGGCAGCGGCGCCAACGCTCCATTCACCAGCGTCGGAGGACTGGACAACACCTGGGTGCAGGGCAGGCGCGCAACCCGCTTCTTCATCAACGACAACCTTGCCTGGAGTCACGGCGCGCACGAACTGCGCTTCGGAACCAATACGCGAATCTTCCGCTTGAACGATTACGATTTCGGCGAAGGTTCGGTTCCGACTGTGACCTTCACCACCCTGCCGCAATACATTTACGGAGTCGCCTCCACGGCAACCAGGACTTTTCCTGCGTCCGCCAACGAGCCGTTCAACTTTCTGAATCTCGACCTTTACGCGCAAGACACCTGGAAAGTAACCCGAAATCTGACCTGGACCTTCGGCCTGCGCGACACCTTGAATTCCAATCCACTCAATCCTCATCGCCAGATCGCCCGACTGCCTAGCTCGTTCGCCTCTATCGCGCATGACGTGACTCAGCCGCTCAACGCCGCCATTCAGACCGGTCTCGGCCACGTTTTCTCTTCGACTCCGCTCGCGATCCTGCAACCAAGGATGGCAATCGCCTGGCAACTCGAACCGAAAACCGTGCTGCGCACCGGCTTTGGCATCTTCAGTGACATTCTCCCCGGCAGCGTTGCCGATCTGGTGGGCGTTAACCCGCCCTACGTCCAAACTTTTCAGGGTGGCCTGCTCGGCACCGTCGGCGGTACAGCTATCGCGCCGGGGGTGCCCAACAGCGCCGTCGACGCTACCGTAGCCGCCCATCAGATTTTCAGCTCAGGATTTCCCACTGGCCAGCTTTCCTGCGCCTCTCCACAATCAAATTCCACAACCTGTCTTCCTCCCGTCGCGATTACAGCCGTTCCCGACAGCACACTCCACGCTCCCTACTTCATGGAATGGAGCCTTGGACTGGAACATCAATTCGGCACAACCGCCAGTGTGCAAGCGCAATACGTCGGCACACGCGCCGTGAATCAGCCCTACCTGACGCAGGTGAACGGTTATCAGACTGTGTGTCCGGGCTGTTTCGCGCCGTTTCCTTATTTGCAGCCGACCGACCCGCGCTTCGGCGCAGTCACGCAGCTCTCCACCGGCGAAAACAGTCACTACAACGGCCTGCAACTCACCGCCATAAAGCGTCTCAGTCACGGTCTGCAGGGCCAGCTCAATTACACCTGGAGCCGCTGCATGGACACAGTCTCGAACGGAGGATTCCTGCAATTCTCCTCCGGGGGAATTCTCTCGCCGCTCCCCGGAGAACTGGCCCGCGACTATGGCCCCTGCGATTACGACATCCGGCATAATCTCAACGCGCAGTACGTGTATCAGCTGCCGATGAAAGTGCACAATCGCGCGCTAGGATACGCACTCAACGGATGGCAGATTTCCGGGACAGCGTTTTGGCACAGCGGGATTCCATTCTCGGTCCTGAGCACGCCCTACTCCGCATGCGTCAGGGCGACGCCCAACGCGCCCTGTACCCCGAGAGGCATCGTGCAGGGCAGCGGCCCGCAGTTCGCCAGCGTCGTTCCCGGCGTCTCGCTCTATCAGCACCGGCCGGTCCCGCAAGTCACGCAACCGGGCACGCTCCAGTGGCTCAATCCAAATGCATTTGCGTCCGCCGTCGATCCGAGCACAGGACAGTGCAACGGCGGCGACAGCCCGCAGAATTGCCAGTTCGGCAACCTCGGCCGCAACGCCCTGCGTGGCCCTGATTTTGTCTGGAGCGATTTCTATCTCACCAAATGGTTCGCTCTGACCGAACACGTCAAGCTGCGGCTGGAAGCCCAGTCCTTCAACCTGTTCAACCATCCCAACTTCGGCCTGCCCAGCATGATCCTGGCTGGCATCCCCGGAAAACCTTCAACCCAAACCGGATTCGGTGGACTCACCTACACAACTTCTCCGCCCACCGGCCTACTCGGCGTCGGCTTGGGCGGAGACAGCAGCCCACGCATGATCGCATTCCAAGCACGCCTGGAATTTTGAAGCCCCCCAGCCAACGTCCACTACGCAATACCCGCCCAAACGCATTACACTAGGACTGGTCTCATAAATGGTTTGGGAGGGACGAGTTTGGGAAGGGCACGGCTTCCAGCCGTGCCGTTCCGGTCGAGAGTGAAGTGGGGCTTTAGCCCCTGGGGTCAGCTGACTTCGTTCTCCCCGAGCAATTTTGAGACGGCCCCAATACGTTGCAATCCGCGCGATATCCGCATGCGCCGTAATTCATACCTAGAGGAAGGCCATCATGTCCGTAAATACCTTCAACAGCAAATCCACCCTCAGAGTCGGCAGCAAAGAATACGAAATCTACCGCCGCGACGCCCTCGATAAACAGGGCATCTCCACCAAACACCTCCCGTTCTCGCTGCGCATCCTGCTCGAAAACCTGCTCCGCACCGAAGACGGCCGCAACGTCACCCAAGAAGAAGTGCGCGCGCTTGCAAATTGGAACAGCAAGTCCAAGCCCGAAAAAGAAATCGCCTTCACTCCCAGCCGCGTTCTCCTGCAGGATTTCACCGGAGTCCCCTGCGTCGTCGACCTCGCCGCCATGCGCGACGCCATGCAGACCCTCGGCGGCGATCCCGCGCTCATCAACCCGCTGCAGCCGGTCGAACTGGTTATCGACCACTCCGTCCAAGTCGACGAATTCGGCACCGCCAACGCCTTCGACGTGAATGCCGCGCTCGAATTCCAGCGCAACAAAGAGCGCTACTCGTTCCTCCGCTGGGGACAAACCGGATTCCGCAACCTGGCCATCGTCCCCCCCGACACCGGCATCGTCCATCAGGTCAATCTCGAATTTCTCGCCCGCGTAGTCTTCGTCCACGAGTCCCCCGGCAAGCGCGTAGCCTACCCCGACACCCTAGTCGGCACCGACAGTCACACGGTCATGGTGAATGGTTTGGGAGTGCTGGGTTGGGGCGTGGGAGGGATTGAGGCTGAGGCAGCAATGCTGGGGCAGCCTGTCTCCATGCTGATTCCCCTGGTGGTGGGCGTGAAATTAACTGGAAGATTGCGCGAAGGTGCGACGGCCACGGATTTCGTTTTGACCGTCACCGAGATGTTGCGCAAGCACGGCGTCGTCGGAAAATTCGTGGAGTACTTCGGCCCCGGCCTCAAAGACTTGTCGCTGGCCGATCGCGCCACCGTCGCAAACATGGCACCGGAATATGGAGCGACGTGCGGAATTTTCCCGATCGATAAAGAAACTCTGCGCTACCTGCGGCTCACCGGACGCAGCGACGAACTGATTGCGCTGGTCGAAGCTTACAGCCGCGAGCAGGGACTGTTTCACGACGAGAAGACGGCCGAGGCGGAATACTCGGAACTGCTCACGCTCGATCTGGCGACCGTCGAGCCCAGTCTGGCCGGGCCGAAGCGGCCGCAGGATCGCGTTGTGCTCTCGCAGGCGGGAGAGTCGTTCAACAAAGCTCTGCCTTCGCTGATCAAACCGAAATCGGCAGCCAAGACCGCGGGTGCCCCACTTCTGCCTGAAGTTGGCAGAAGTGGGTCCGCCGCCACCAGCCCCGCCGCCACAAGCACAGCGAAGAGCTGGGAAGCCGAAGGCGGAAGCCCTTCCGCGATTGGCGTCGAAGATCCCAACGTTCATGAGCACGTGCCCGCTTCGGTGAAAGATTCGCTGAAGCACGGAAGCGTCGTCATCGCCGCCATCACTTCCTGCACCAACACGTCCAACCCCTCCGTTCTGATCGGCGCCGGGCTGCTGGCGAAGAAGGCCGTCGAGAAGGGACTGTCGGTCCCACCGTGGGTCAAGACCTCGCTGGCTCCAGGATCGAAAACCGTGACCGACTATCTAGCCAAGGCCGGATTGACGCCCTATCTCGAGAAGCTGAAGTTTCATCTGGTCGGCTACGGCTGCACCACTTGCATTGGCAACTCCGGCCCCCTTCCCGAGGAAGTTTCGAAGGCCATCGACGAAAAAGGGTTGGTCGTCGCGTCGGTGCTTTCCGGGAACCGCAATTTTGAAGGCCGCATCAATTCCGAAGTTCGGGCCAATTACCTGATGTCGCCGCCGCTGGTCGTCGCGTTCGCGCTGGCCGGGCGCATCGACATCGACTTGCGCAAAGACCCCATCGGCAAGGGCCGCGACGGCCAACCGGTCTACCTGGCCGACATCTGGCCGACGCAGCGCGAGATCGAAGAGACCATGCAGCAGTCGATCACTTCCGAAATGTTTTCGAAATCCTACGCCGACGTTTTTCAGGGCGACGAGCGCTGGCGCGGCCTGTCCGTGCCCAAGGGCCAGACCTACGCGTGGGAGAAAGATTCGACCTACATCCGGCAGGCTCCGTATTTCGACGAGATGGCGGTGAAACCCGCGCCCGTGCTCGACATCAAGAAGGCGCGCGTGCTGGCCGTTCTCGGCGATAGCGTCACCACCGACCACATCTCGCCCGCCGGATCGATCAAGAAAGACGGTCCCGCCGGAAAATATCTGCAGGAACACGGAGTCAAGCCGCCGGATTTCAACTCCTACGGCTCGCGCCGCGGCAATCACGAAGTCATGGTCCGCGGCACCTTCGCCAACGTCCGCCTGCGCAACAAGCTGGTCGCGACCGAAGGCGGATTCACCCGCCACCTGCCGACCGGAACCGAAATGTCGATCTTCGACGCCTCGGAAAAATATCGCGCCGCGGGAATCCCGCTTGTGGTTCTGGCAGGAAAAGAATACGGCTCCGGCTCGTCGCGCGACTGGGCGGCCAAAGGCCCGGCGCTGCTGGGCGTGCGCGCCGTGATCGCCGAAAGCTACGAACGCATTCACCGCTCGAACCTGGTCGGGATGGGCGTGCTGCCACTGCAGTTCCCCGCGGGCCAGAACGCGGAATCGCTCAAGCTGACGGGCGAAGAAGTATTCGAGATCAGCGGCATCCGCCACCTGGTCGAGCACTTCGCCGCCGGAAGCACGGTGAGCGTGAAGGCGACCGCAAAAGGCAAAGATGCGGTTGAGTTCGACGCGCTAGTGCGCATCGACACGCCGCAGGAAGCGTTGTACTACGCCAACGGCGGGATTCTGCAGTATGTATTGCGGCAGTTGTTGGCGACCAAACCGCAACCAGTCGGGGTGTAAGTGTGGGGCGGACACTCCTGTCCGCCGCTTTTGACATTGCCCTTGTCTTTTGTTTTTTGTCATCCCGACCGGAGCCGGAGCGAAGCGACGGCGGAGTGGAGGGACCTGCTGTCTGTTTGGGTTTGTCGGCGACCCAGGTGGAAGAGCGGCGCTTCAGCGCCGCGTGAACCGCCCACGATAAAATCACGGGCTTCAGCCCCAGGATTGCTCCCAGCGTCTCGAGGTCGGCAGCACCGCTACCCGCCTTTCGGACAAAACCGCGAGGGGTGAGGCAGCCCGCCCAAGGGTGCAATTCTCGGACCTTCCATGACCCTAATACATGAGCGTCATCAAGTAGCTTGCGATCTCCTGCACCAATCGGCGCGATTGTTTGAGAACGGAAAGTACGATCTCTCCTTCCGCGATCCCCGGCTCATTGAACGCTATCTCCAAGGCAAGTTGATCATCCTCGTACACGTCTCCTTTGCCGGGGTCGAAGGAGAGTTTGTCGCCTGCCTTCAGCGGGAAATGCTCACGTATGAGGGTAGTGGGCTCCGGCGGGACTCCGCCTTTGAACAGATAATCACGCAGCCCGCTATGGAAGTTGGGATTAACGCGGGAGACGGATGTGGCAGCGGCCACCAACAGGCCGGGTGCCCCATCCTTGGCGTTCTTCGCCAAGGGTGGGATTCCACATTCGTTTCCAGTGCGGGATTTTGTGGTCGCTTCTCTGTCGTCCCCTTCGGGACTCGGTTCCGTTGTTTGTGGCCTTACCCCGGACTTACGTCCGGGGCTATCATCTGCCGCCGCTCCGCGGCTCGCGTCTGAGGAAGGGTGCGGCTTCCCGCCACACCCCACAGCCTTTTTCCACAGCCGTCCACAACAAGAATCCCACGTCGTGTGACGAACAACCTTTACTGAGAAATCTGGAAGGAGCAACCTCGTTACATGCACGAGGGCTCTCCCAACAAGTACCCCACCACCGGCCCCCTGGGTGACCCTCCCTCCACAGCTAACTCCCTATTCCAGAATATTTTTGCTGTAAGCTCTTGCGGCTCAATATTTTACGCACGGATCACCCGATCCCCACCACCTAACCTGCCAAGAATGAGCATTTTAGAGAGAAGCGAGAAAAAAAATATAAGCGACCTTCGAAGATCAAAATCCCCACGTCTCAAACGCGAGACGTGGGGCACCCGGGCCGCTCCAAACTTACTCACACGATCTGCAGGCTAGAACTCGAGATGGGCGCGAAAGGTGGGGATGACCACGGGCCCGCGGTCGCGGTTGTAGCCGAGATTGTTGATGCGCTGCACGCCGGGCGCGAGATAAATGCCGCGCCAGGTGTGCACGGTGTAATAATTTTCGAAGATGTCTCTTTAGCCTCTGAGGTCCGCCAGCCGAGGCGCAGTAACATTTCGAATCAATCTTTGGATTCGAACTGCTTCCACCGCTGCAGCGCTTTCAGTTCGTCTTTTCTAGTTCGTCTTCGGGGCGTTCAGATATTTGTCGACCGAGATTTCGAAGAACAGGAGTTCTTTACCCTTGGCATCGGCGACGCCGGTGATGTCGATGGTTGCGCCGGGCAAAGGGGACGAGATGCCGCCCACATCGAAAAACAGGAATCCCGATTGCGTGGCGTGGGGCTCGACGGCTCGGGCTTCGAACTGCGAGGACTCGATCTCGTCCATTTCTTTCTTGCTGATTCCGCCCTTTGCTTTCTGCGGGAGAGGAATGGGACTCGGCCGGGTGCTGACCTGGGGATTGGAGAGGCGCCGGTAGAGGTCTTCTGTCGTGATGGGTGTGAGCTTCGAGTCGTTGGCGGTGAGCAGCGTGATGTGCATGTTGGCGATGGAGATGGGCTGGTCGCCGTCGTTGGTCACGACGAAGAAAACGGGCAGGAAGCCGTGCGCGGCGAAATTCGTGGAAAATATCTTGGCCTTTTCCGGCGTGTCGTAGGGGTCGGCGGCGATGGCGGCTTGCTCGTCGCGATGAAAATCGTGCGCGGGATAATTGATGGCGGTTTTCGCCACCGGCTTTACGAAGTTCTTAGCCGCCAGCAGTGACGGCACACACAGTCCAGCGCAAAGCGCCAAGACGACCGGGTGATGGACAATTGGCAAGGAATGGAGCCGCATGTCGCCAATTATAGAAGGGTGGCGCGCCCGTTGCCGATGAGGCGGTTTAAAATGGCTCAGGTTGAACTATTTTCTCTACAGTCTGGTGCTGGCGTCGGGAATGCTATTGAGCCTGCCGTATTGGCTCTACCAGATTCTGCGCCACGGCAAGTATCGCGCGGGATTTGTCGAGCGCATGGGAAGCGTTCCGGCGCGGCTGATGGCGGGCGGCGCGGGCTCGCAGAGCGGGCGCGTCATCTGGGTGCATGCGGTTTCGGTCGGCGAGGTGGCGGCGGTCAGCGGACTGGTGGAACAGATGCGTCGGAGTTTCCCAGGGCATCGCGTATTGGTTTCGACCACGACCGACACGGGGCAGGAACTCGCGCGGAAGCGCTTTGGCGAAGAGAATGTATTTTACTTTCCGATGGACTTGGAATTCGCGATCCGGCCGTACCTGCGGGCGTTGCAGCCGGAACTGGTTGTGCTCGCGGAAACCGAATTCTGGCCAAACTTTCTGCGGCTGACGCATGCCAGCGGAGCGCGCATCGCGGTGGTCAACGCGCGCATCTCGGACCGGTCGTGGCCGCGCTACCGCCGTTTTCGCTGGGCGCTGCGAAGGGTGTTGGCACACGTCGACTTGTTTCTGGCGCAGACGGCCGAGGATAGCGCGCGGCTACAGTCGATTGGCGCGGAAGCGGGGCGCGTGCAGGTCACGGGGAATCTTAAATTTGACGTGAGTTTGCCGGCGCCGCCGCCGATTGTCGAAAGCCTGCGGCAAGCGCTGGCGGCGGAGGGCGCGGGGCCGGTGCTGGTTTGCGGCAGCACGGTGGAAGACGAGGAACCGCCGCTGTTGAAGGCGTTTGAAAATTTGCGGGTGGGGCATCCGCGGGCGGTGATGATTCTGGCGCCGCGACATCCTGAGCGTTTCGACGATGTTGCGATCCTGCTGCAGCAACTGGGTATTCGGTCGTTGCGGCGCTCGCAGTGGCAGGGCGGTTCGCTGGCGGGCGGAGTGCTGCTGGTGGATACGATCGGTGAGTTGGCCGCGCTCTATGCTCTGGCGGATATTGCATTCGTCGGCGGAAGTCTGGTGCCGCGCGGAGGGCACAATATTATTGAGCCGGCGCAGCACGGCGTAGCCATCGTGACCGGGAACCACACGGAAAATTTTCGCGACATCGTGGCGCTGTTTCAAAGCCGCGACGCCGTGCGGATCGTGGGCTTGTCGGAGTTGCCGCTGACTCTGATGCATCTGCTCGCGGACGATGCGGAACGGCGGGGCTTGGGGCGGCGCGCGCTGGAGACGATGCGCTCGCAGATGGGCGCGACAGCGCGAACCATGGAAGCGCTGCGGAGCCTGATGGCCCTCGATCGCGATCCTCGGGGCGTCCCGGCAAAAGCTGCGCACATTGATTGAGCTCTGATTGAACTCTGATTGAATCCCCTCTCAGCCATCTACGGCAGTGTGGTCGGAGCGCGGAATGCGCTCTATGACCGGGGGGTTCTGCGGGCGCTACGGCTGCAAGGCGCGGTGGTCAGCGTGGGGAATCTTTCGGCGGGAGGGTCGGGGAAGACTCCGTTTGTAATGCTGCTGGGCGAGTTGCTCAAGGCGCGAGGAATCAAGTTCGATGTGCTGTCGCGGGGATATGGGCGCAAGTCCAGAGGCGTGCAGTTGGTTGATCCCGCAGGCTTGCCGCAGGAGTTTGGCGACGAGCCGTTGCTGATTGCGCGCAAGCTGCAGGTTCCAGTGTTTGTAGGAGAGGATCGGTACGACGCTGGCCGCTTTGCCGAATCGAAGTTCGGGCCGCAACTTCATCTGCTCGACGACGGATTCCAGCACCGAGCGCTGGCGCGTGATTTTGATATCGTTCTGGTGACGCCGCAGGATGCAAACGACCGATTGCTTCCCGCAGGGCGGCTGCGGGAGCCGCTGTCTTCTTTGCGGCGCGCGGATGCTGTGGTGCTGGCCAGCGGCGCTTCGGCAGTGTCGTTTCCGTTGGAAGGCAAATTGGTGTGGCGGGTCCGGCGTGGAATTGTGACGGAGAATATTCCGCCACGGCCGGTGGTTTTTTGCGGCATCGCGCGGCCCCAAGGTTTTATTTTGCAACTGCGCGCGGCCAACATTGAGCCAGTCGCTGAGGCTTTCTATCGCGACCACCATGCCTACAACGAAAAGGACGTTCGCGAACTCCTCGAACTGAAGCGCAAGAGCGAGGCCGGCGGTTTCGTTACGACCGAAAAAGATGCGGTGAATCTGGGCGGCTACCTCGCGGCGCTGGAGCGGCTCGCGGTTGTGCCGGTGAAAATGCAGCTGTCGGACGCAGCTAACGCCGTCGATACCATGCTGCGCAAGATTGGCGAACGAAAGCGCGGCGCATGAGAGAATCTGTCTTCGTAGCAGCGCGGGCTCGCCTAGAACATGAAACATCCCAAAGAAGCCGACCGGCTGAAGAAAATTCTCGACGCGTTCCCCAAGCTCACGGTGACGGTGCTGGGAGATCTGGTGGCGGACGAGTTTGTGTTTGGCGAGATTTCGCGTGTCTCGCGCGAGGCTCCGGTGCTGATCCTGAAGCATCGTGAACGCACCGTGGTGCCGGGCGGCGCGGCCAACGCCGCGAATAACCTGGCGGACTTGGGAGTGAATGTCCTCCCGGTCGGCATTGTGGGAGACGACGAGCCGGGGCGCATGCTGCTGAAATATTTCCGCCACAAGCGGATCGCTGTCAGCGGCGTGCTCAAGGATAAAAGTTACACCACCGTCACGAAAACCCGGATTCTGGCCGGCATGACGCACACGGCGCGGCAGCAGGTGGTGCGCGTGGACCGCGAGCCGCAGGAAGCGCCGAACCATCATCTGACGCGGGAGCTGTATCTGGCAGCGAGGAATTATGCGCATGCGTCGGACGCTCTACTCGTGTCGGATTACGGTTACGGCGCCGCCACTCCGGCAATCGTCCGCGCTCTGCAGGAAAAGGGAAAAGTGGGGGCGTTGCCGATCGTGGTCGATTCGCGCTACCGGCTGCTGCAGTATTCGGGCGCGACAGCGGCGACTCCGAACGAGCCCGAGGTCGAAGAGGCCCTGGGCGTTCGCATCGGGCAGGACTGGAAACAAGTTAGCGCTGCGGGCGAGCAAGTCATGGCGCGGATGAAGCTGCAATCGCTGGTGATCACGCGCGGGCGCGACGGCATGGTCGCCTTCGATCATAAGCATAAGCCGGTGGATCTTCCGATTTTCGGCTCGGACCAGGTTGCGGACGTGACCGGAGCGGGCGACACGGTGATTGCGGCATTCACAGCCGCGCTCGCCGCCGGGGCAACGACGGAGGAAGCGGCTCAACTGGCCAACTACGCGGGCGGAATTGTGGTGATGAAGCGCGGCACGGCAACGGTTTCGCGGGAAGAGTTGCTTCACGCGATTGATCAGACGCCGCCGGCGACACGACCGCATTAAACTTGCAGAATTGCACGTACACAATTGAACGCACACAATAAAATCTTGAGCCGCGAAGAACTCCGCGAACGCGTGCAGAACTGGCGGCGCGCGAGCGAGGGGATCACGCTGGCGAACGGCGCCTTCGATCTGCTGCATGTGGGCCATGTGCGCTACCTGCGCGGAGCCAAGGCGCTGGGCGGGAGGTTAGTGGTCGCCGTGAATTCCGATGAATCGGTGCGGGCGCTCAAGGGCGAAGGGCGGCCGATCATGCCGGCCGAGGAGCGCGCTGAAATTGTGGCGGCGCTGGCGGACGTCGATGCGGTCGTGATTTTTCCGGAGCTCGATGTGGGGGCGATTATCCGCGAGATTCGTCCGGAGATTCACGCCAAGGGCACGGACTACACTGCTGACTCGGTTCCGGAACGCGAGGTGGTCGCGGAGTGTGGCGGGCGTGTCGAGATCGTCGGCGATGCGAAAGATCACTCCACCAGCGAGATCATCGACTCGCAGATCATCGGCTCGCGGTTCCCATCGAGGAAACCTTGAGTGCCAGCGAGGACAGCGTTGCCATCGAGCGCCTGCTGATTGTCCGCTTGAGCGCGATGGGAGACGTGATCCACACGCTGCCCGCAGCGCAGGCTTTGCGCCAGGCGTTTCCCAATTCAATGATCGGGTGGCTCATTGAAGAGCGGTGGGCTGAGCTTTTGTGCGCGCCGGGAACCCCGCGGCGCGGACCGCGGTCGGCGCAGCGGCCCCTGGCGGATTGGGTTCATACCGTCAACCTCACCGGGTGGGGAAAGTCGCTTTCTTCGATCGCGACTCTGCAGGAGATCGCGAAAGTCTGGAACGATGTGCGCTCGGTACGCTACGACGTTGCGGTCGATCTGCAGGGAGCAATGCGGTCCGCGGTGCTGGCCCGCTGGTCGGGCGCGCGGATGGTGTATGGCTCGGCTGAGCCGCGCGAGTCTCCCGCCAGTTTGTGGTACACGCGCGGAGTGATCGCTCGTGGAGTGCATGTGGTTGAGCAGAATTTCTCCATTGCTGAGGCGGTTGCCCAACAGAAGATGATGTTGCCGCGCGCGCAGTTTCCTCGCGATCTCGAAGTCGAACGGCGAATGAACGAGTGGTTAGCGGACGAGGGACTTGGCCCATTTGCAATTCTGAATCCGGGAGCAGGTTGGGGAGCGAAGCGCTGGCCGGCCGAACGTTATGGTTACGTGGCTCGCGCGTTGGCCAAGGACGGAATGAGGGCGATTCTCAACTACGGCCCGGGAGAAGAGAATCTGGCGCGCGAGGCTGAGGGTGCGAGTGAGGGCGCTGCCAGGGCGATGAAGTGTTCGATCACCGAACTGATCGCACTTACGCGGCGGGCGCGGCTGTTCATTGGAGGCGACACGGGGCCGATGCATCTGGCGGCAGCGTTGCAGGTGCCGGTCGTGGCGATTTTTGGCCCGACGGATCCGACGCGGAATGGGCCGTACGGAACTCGCAGCATTGTGTTGCGCAATCCGGCGAGTCCCACGACGCACGCACGCAATCCGCAGCCTGACGAAGCGATGCTGGAGATCGGCGTTAATGAAGTTTTGGACGCGGCGCGCCGGTTGCTGACGGACGACAGGAGCGGCGGACAGGAGCGGCCGCCCCACACGGATGGTGCTCATGGCTGAGTGGTCGCGCCGAGATTGGTCAAAGACGGCACGCCGCATCCGCGTGCCGCTGGGATTCGGGTTTGCGGTGTTGTACTTCTGGCTGGCGCGGCCCTCCGGGCGAGCGCTCGCGTACGGCGCGATTTTGATTGTGCCTGGTCTATTCATTCGCGCTCTCGCGTCAGGGCACGTGCGCAAGAACGAAGCGCTGGCGACTTCCGGGCCGTATGCTTACACCCGGAATCCGCTCTACCTTGGGTCGTTGCTGATCGGGGTGGGATTTGCCGTGGCGGCGCGCAGTTGGTGGGTAGGTCTGGTTCTGGTGGTGATGTTTTTCGCCATTTATCTTCCCGTGATTCGCGACGAGGAGTCCTTCCTGCGGCAGAAGTTTCCGGAATTCGAGGAATATGCGCGGCGGGTGCCGAGGATGTTCCCGAAGATCGTGGCGCGTTCTCGTGAGGAACAGCCGGCCGATGGCTTCTCTTTGGATCTATACCTGAAGCATCGCGAATACAATGCGCTGCTGGGAGCGCTGGCCATGGTCGCAGGGCTGATCGCGAAAATGATGTTGCTTCGCCGATAGGCGAAGCGAACGCGAATTTCGCGCCGGAGTTACTTGATCTGCACGAGTTCGCCGGGCGCGGTCGACGCTCGGGCGGCTAGGGCGGGATGCTGCGGGGAGCGCCAGGAATCGAAGATGGAAACCTGGTGCACGCACGAAACCGTGCAGTGCGGGGCGCAGGATTTTTCGGTGAGGTATTCGCGGCGGAGGTCGTCGCGGGTGTAGGTCGAGAGCGGTACTCCGGGGTATCCGCGCTGCTGGGAGCAGTAGTGGACGAGTCCGTCTTCGCAGATGTAGAGATAGCGGCCGCCGGCGCGGCATCGCCAGTCATTGGGCAGGCCTTTCGCAATGTTGTCCTGAAAGGCATGGATGCGGGTGAAGCTGCTTTTTTCCAGCGCCTGCATTTCGTGGTAGATGCGGCGCTCTTCATCGTTGAGCGGCTGCACCTGGCCGCTGCCGTCGTGAATGATGCCGATGGTCGAGGTGAATCCGAGTTCGATCGCGCGCTTGCCGATGACGAGAGCGTCTTGCGGATGCGAAATCCCGCCGCCGACCACGGAATTAATATTCACGTGAAAGTCGGCGTGCTCGGCGAGCAGCTGTAACTTCTTGTCGAGAACTTTCAGACTCTTCTTCGAGACTTCATCGGGATTCACGTTGTCGATGGAAATCTGCAGCCACTCGAGTCCGGCACGATTGAGGCGCTGAATGCGCTCGGCGACCAGCAGATATCCGTTGGTGATCAGTCCGGCGATCATGCCGTTGGCGCGAATGCGGCGGATGACGTCGTCGAGCTCGGGATGCATCAACGGCTCGCCGCCGGAAATAGTCACGACCGCGGTGCCGAGCGAGCCCAGCTTGTCGATGCGTCGATACATTTCGTCGATGGGCACGGGCTTCGAGAAATCGTCGAACTCATTGCAGTAAGTGCAGGCCAGGTTGCAGCGGCGCATGGGAATGATGTGCGCCAGCAGCGGATGGTCGGTCGAAGCGAGGGCGCGGACGGCCATATTCGCTCCGCGCAGGTTGCGGTGCAGGGCTTTGACGCGGCGGCGCAGGGTTGTGAGGACGGATGGCATGGCTATTGGCTAATTGACTATTACAGCACAGGCCACGACTCAGTGCATGCGGGGCGACAGTGTTTGGAACTATTCGTGGGGCGAACGGTGAGAGATTTCAGTGGTCTGCAATCGGCGAATCACTGGCGCGGGAGGAACTTGCGCCGGGATTCGTTTCTCGGCCAGAGCTCGTGGCCGGCATCGCGCAGGATGTCGAGTGCTCGCCCGTGTTCTTCCGGGATCAGCACGTAATCCGTGTCGTAGGTGGAGATGGCGAAGATGGGGATGCCGCTGTTCGACAGCGGCTCGATAAAGGCGAGCAGGACTCCGGTTTGCGAGAAGGGGAACGGGCCTTCGAGTTTCAGGCAAATCCAGCGGTGGGGAGAGTGAATGTCGGGCGGGAGATTGTCGGCGGGGCAGACGATGGAGAGTTCGTCGGCGGTGCGGGTGATGGAGGTGAAGTCGCCTTTCGTCGCCCAGTCGGGGATGGGCGCGTCGGGGGCGAGGCGCACGACAGCGTAGGGGCTAGGGAGCCTGCGGAATTTGAGTTGGTGACGGTTGCCGCGAGGGCGGCTGTGTTCTTGATTTGAGGCAGTCATAAACTCAAAAAGTAAGAACAGCAGGTTTCTCGACTCGCCGTCGCATTCGCTCCGGCTCGCTCGAAATGACAAATCTTCTTGTAGCACGGCGAACGCTGCTTCCAGTGCTGCCGCCGAACTGTCGACGCCACCGAGCTTCGCGCGGCGGACAGCCGAGGGCGGCTGTCCCCACATGAAATTGCCCTGGTCCAAGATTCTCGTCTCTCACAAACGTTCAGCCCTCCACTGCCTTGCGCAGCGCGGCTCTAGCCAGGATGCGCGTGGAGTCGAGCATGGGGAGCGGGGAGGATTCAGGCGTCATCAGCAGCGGGATTTCGGTGCAGGCCAGGGCCACGGCGTCGCAGCCTTCGTCTTTCAGGGCGCGGATCACTTCCCTGAAATACGTCTGTGTGCGCGGCAGGAACGTTCCCAGGACCAACTCGTCGAAGATGATTTGGTGGATGCGCTCACGCTGCTCCGCGCCGGGGACGCGGTGTTCGATCCCCGCTGCTTTCAAAGTCTCGCGGTAGACCGGGCCGTCCATCAGCGAGCGAGTGCCGAGAACTCCCAGACGTTTGTAACCGTGCCTCCGGGCTTCGTTGGCGACTTCAACCGCAATGTGCAGCCAGGGGCGCGGCGAGCGGTGCGCGACGAGATCGAAGGCCTGGTGAACTGTGCTGACAGGGGCAATGAGGAAGTCGGCGCCGGCGCCGGCCAACTTTTCGGCGGAGGAGAGCATGAGTTCGGCGACGCCGACCCAATCGTTGGCGTCGATGCAGTTCTTGTATCGGATGAAAGGATGGCCGTGCATCGACACTTCGGGATGGTTGTAGGGGCCGAGCAGCTCCGCGCCCTCGACGCAGATGGTGCGATAACAGAGCGCGGCGCCCTCCGCGCTGGATGCGACGATGCCGATGTGTAACATCAGTGGCCAGTTGCCAGCTTTTTCCTAATACTGCTTAGCTTTTGATTGTAGTCGCGGCGACCGCGTACGGGCTGGCGTCACGGTAACGCTTTTCGAATTCTTCGCGGGTGCAGATGGTTTTTATATCGACGACGCGGTCGATGGCCAGGATGCCGTCGAGGTGATCGATTTCGTGCTGCAGGAGTTCGGAGAGATTGCGGTCGTCCCCGGCTTCGAACTCGATCGTCTCGCGGTTGAGATTCTGATAGCGGATGGTGACCTAACGGTGGCGTTCGACCTGCATGAAGATCGAGAGGAAGCTGAGGCAAGCGTCCCACACAATGATTCTCTCTTCGCTGCGCTCGATGATTTCCGGGTTGATCAGCGGCCAGGGCTCGGCTCCGGGGAGTTGGAGAAAAATGACGCGCTGCAGGACTCCGAGTTGAGGAGCGGCGATGCCGCGTCCGTAGCCGGTTGCCACACGCCAGTGAGCCAGGGTGTCGGCCAGATCCTGGACCAAGTCGTAGACCTCGCGTGCGGCGGGGTTCTGCACCGCAACGGCTTCTTGCCGCAGGAGCGGGTCACCGAGTTGGAGGATGGGGCAAACCGGCATATTGCCTCAGGAGCTAAAGCCCTTCGAGACTAGCGAGTTTATCGCAGCGCTGAAAGCGCTGCGCCACCCAAACAAGCCGAGGGGCTGCGCCATCCAAAGACCATTTCGCGGCAGAAACTGACGGGAGAACGGCATCTTGTCACCTGGCCGCGGCGGCGTCGAACAGGCTCAGGAACTCGACTTTTTTTTCTGCGGGAAGAAAAGACGCTTCGAAGGAATTACGGGCCAGTTCGCGGAGATGCTCGTCAGTGAACCCGAAAGTTTCCTGGGCAAGCTGGTACTCGCGCGAGAGCGTGGTGCCGAATAGCGCCGGATCGTCGGTGTTGAGCGTGATCATGACGCCGTGGTCGAAATAGTTTTTCGTGGGGTGTTCGGCGACGGACTTGCAAACTCCGGTGCGGAGGTTGCTGGTAATGCAAAGCTCGACCGGAATCTGGCGCTGGGCGAGTTCTTCGATCAGGTCGGGATCTTGACTGGCGGTAAAGGCGTGGCCAATCCGCTCGGCGTGCAGGTTGAGGGCTCCCCAGACGGACTCCGGCGGACCGGTCTCGCCGGCGTGCGCGGTCAGCCGTAAACCATGATCGGCGGCGTAGGCGAAGACGTGGCGGAAAAGTTCGGGCGGGGCCTTGAGTTCGTCGCCGCCAATGCCGACGCCCACAACCTGGCGATCCTGATAACGCACCGCGAGATCGAAAACCTTTTGCGCTTCCTCGACTCCGAAGTGGCGGGTCGCATCGAAGATCCAGAGCAGCGATACGCCGAAATCGCGGGCGCCGCGGGCGCGTCCGCGCTCCAGGCCCTCGAAGATGGCAGGGAAATCATGCTTGCGGAAGAGGCAGACCCCGACGGCGACGTAGACCTCCGCGTGCAGCACGTTCTCTTCTTTGAGGCGTTGCATGAGCCGGTAGGTAATGAGTTCGTAGTCGTCGGGGCCTCGCAAGTGCTCGCTGACCGCCTTGAAGGCCATGAGAAAACTTTGGAAGTCAGAGTAGGTGTAGAGGGCCTCGACGTCGGCGAGGGTGGCGCGTTCGCCATGACGCGCGCGGAGTTCGAGGAGAGTAGCAGGATCGACGGCACCCTCGAGGTGCAGGTGCAGCTCCGCCTTGGGGAGTTGACGGATGAAGGCATTGGGCGGACGATCCGCGGCAGCGGTCATGCACATGATTGTAGATTCTTGACCGGGGATTTGCGAGGGCGTAACGATCGGCTCAGCCTTCTTTCGGGTACAATCCGGTGTTCTCACGTCGGACACAGGGAGCGCGCATGAATACGAGGAGCGTCTGCAGATGGTCGGGTCTGTTGGCAGTGCTGTTCGCGCCGCTGGCTTTGTTTGCGGCATCATCGGCACCGCAAGTGAAAACCACTTCGGGCATAGTGGAGGGCAAAGATGAGGGTAAAGATGACGGGGCCGTCCACGCGTTTCTTGGAATCCCTTATGCCGCTCCGCCGGTGGGCGATCTGCGGTGGAAACCGCCCGCGGCCGCGGCAAAGTGGAGCGGCGTGCGCAAGGCGACGGAGTTTGGCGCGCACTGCATGCAGGGGAGAGTGTTTGGCGACATGAAATTTCGCGACCCTGGCGGCAGCGAAGACTGCTTGTTCCTGAACGTTTGGGTTCCAGCGAAACCTTCGGCGGCGAAACTTCCGGTGATGGTTTGGATTTATGGCGGAGGCTTCGCGGCGGGCTCGACTTCGGAAGCGCGGCAGGATGGAACACATCTGGCGCAGCAGGGCGTGATTGTCGTGAGCATGAATTACCGGCTGGGCATCCTCGGATTTTTTGTGCATCCGGAACTGGCGAAGGAGTCCGGGCACAATGCAGCGGGGAATTACGGACTGCTCGACCAGTTGGCGGCGTTGCGGTGGGTGCACGACAATATTGCGGCGTTTGGCGGCGATCCGGGGAACGTGACGATTTTTGGGGAGAGCGCGGGATCGTTTTCGGTGAGTGCGCAGATGGCCTCTCCACTGGCCAAAGGGCTGTTCCAGAAGGCGATTGGAGAGAGCGGCGGCGCGTTTTTCAGTGGAGGTCTGGCGTTCGAGCCGCTGGCCGTACGGGAAGAAAAAGATGTCAAGGTAGTCAGCGCGAAGCTGGGAGTGAGCACGCTGGCCGAGTTGCGGGCGATTCCGGCGGAGAAACTGCTCGAGGCATTCGCGCCCCCGAAGTCCCGCGGATTTGATTTCGATGCGGACGTGGATGGATATTTCCTGCCGGAGCCGGTGCCGGCTATTTTTGCCGCGGGCAAACAGAACGACGTGCCGCTGCTGGCGGGATGGAACCACGACGAAGGCAGCTTCGAGATCGAATCCCTTCCGCAGAAGCCGACGGCCGACACGCTGAAGGCCTACGCTCAGAAAGACATTGGCGACAATGCGGCGGAGTTTCTGAAGCTCTATCCCGCTGATACCCCGGAACAGGCGCTGCGGTCCGCTTTGGATTTCGCAGGCGACCGCTTCATTGCGTTCTCAACTTGGGCGTGGATCGAAGCCCAGACCAAGACCGGCAAGCAGCCGGTCTACCGTTACCGCTTCGACCTGGGGCCGCCGAATCCGAAGGGGCCGTCGATGGCGTATCACTCGGCGGAGATTGAGTATGTGTTTGGGCAGCTCGATTCCAAGGCTGAAGTCGCGTGGCGGCCCGAGGATCGCGCGCTCAGTGCGGAGATGCAGAAATATTGGGCGAACTTCGCGCGCAGTGGCGATCCGAATGGGCCGGGGTTGCCGAAGTGGCCGGGGTATTCTGCAGCAGACGGATGGGAGATGATGTTCTTGGACGCGAAGTCGGCGGCGCGCAAGGACGAGTTGCGGGAGCGGTATTTGTTTTTGGCGGGGGAGTGGGAGAAGTAGGGGCGGAGCGGAAGTTTGATTGAGAATCCCCCACGAGGCTCGTGGCGGCTCACGCGGGCACGGGGTCCCCTTCGACAAGCTCAGGGCAGGCTTTCGACTGCGCAGACCGATTCACTCAGGATGACAGGGCATTTTTGGCTGATAGCTGAGAGCGGATGGCTGACGGCTCAGAGCTGCGCGCTACTCTTCGCGAACTCGCTTCGGTGGCGGCTGTAGAACACGTAGATCAGCAGGCCGAGAGCCAGCCAGATCACGAAGCGCAGCCAGGTAATCACGGTGAGCCCGAACATCAGGCCGAGGCAGAGCAGCACTGAAATCAGGGGAAACCAGGGCACAAACGGGACTCGGAAGGCGCGCTTGCGGTCGGGCTGGCGGCGGCGGAGCAAGATCACTCCCAGCGAAACCAGAACGAAGGCAAACAGCGTGCCGATGTTGGCGAGGTCGGCGGCATCTCCAATGTCCACCAGGCCGGCGGGAATTCCAACGGCGAAACAGGCGATCCAGGTGGACCAGTAGGGCGTTTTATATTTCGGGTGCACCGCGGAGAACAGCTTCGGCAACAGGCCGTCGCGGGACATGGCGTACCAGATGCGCGCCTGGCCGTACTGAAACACCAGCAAGGAAGAGATCATGCCCGTCAGCGCTCCAATCACGATGACCGAGCGAAAGAACGGGTGCACGCCCAGATATTTCATCGCGTAGGCCACCGGCGCTTCCGCGGCCTCACCGGAGACGAAAGTTGTGTACTTCATCATGCCCAGCAGTACGACGGCAACGCCGACGTAGAGCAGGGTGCAGACAATCAGCGACATGATGATACCGAAGGGTAAGTCTTTTTGCGGATTGCGCGATTCCTCGGCGGCGGTGGAGACGGAGTCGAATCCGATGTAGGTAAAGAAAACGATGGCGCCTCCGGTGACGATCCCGGCGAAGCCGGAGGGCGCGAAGGGCACCCAGTTGGCGGGCTTCACCAGCATTCCGCCGACGACGAGGAAGGTCAGGATGGCGCCGATCTTGACCGTCACCATGATGTTGTTGGTCTCCGCCGACTCCTTCACACCGCGTACCAGGAGCAGAGTGAGAATGAAAACGATAAGGAAGCCGGGAAGATTGAAATAGGCGCCCGTCCACTCCCCTCCAGCCCAGACGGGGCTTGCCCACTTGTCCGGTAGGTTGAGGCCGAAGACCGCCAGTTGCGCTTTCGTATAACCGGCAAAGCCCACCGCGACCGCAACATTCGAGACTACGTATTCGAGGATCAGGTCCCAGCCGATGATCCACGCGAAAATTTCGCCGAGCGTGGCGTAGGAATATGTGTAGGCGCTGCCGGCGATGGGGATCATCGAGGCCAGTTCGGCATAGCACAATCCGGCAAAACTGCAGGCAATCGCTACCAGGAAAAACGAAATCGCAATCGATGGCCCGGCGGGCGGGCGTCCGTGCATGAGCGCTCCTGCCGTGCTGCCGGTGCGCAGGAAATTTATGATTACGTCGAGCGCCTGCGCATGCAACAGAGAAGGGGCCTGGAAATATTCGCCCGCGGCCGCGGTGCCGGTAAGGATAAAAATTCCTGAGCCGATGATGGCGCCGATGCCGAGCGCGGTCAGCGACCACGGGCCCAGCGATTTGCTCAGCCGGTGTTCCGGGTGGTCGGCGTCGGAGATCAGCTTGTCGATGGATTTGCAGCAGAACAGTTGGTTGTTGGAGGTACGGATGACGGCGGCGGGTTCCGTGGGTTGTGACAAGCGGTTGTGGTCTCCTGAAATCAGCTCTCAGCTTTCAGCCGTCGGCTCTCATCCGCACTGGGCTAGCGTCGGTACGCGACGGGGCGGACAAAGTGTCCACCCCACACGAGTTCCGCTGCTGCCTTTACCGCTTGGCTTGGCCGCGCGCCAGTTTCTTGACTTTGGGCTTTTTCGATCCGCGAGGATAGTCGCGGGGCTTGAGCGGCTTTTCGGCCTTGCGTTTCTTGCGGGCGGTGCGTTTGGCTTTCTTGCGTTCTTCTTTGGTCAGCTTGGATGTATTTGCCATGATTCCTTTTCGGATTGAGTAATTGTGTAATTTGGTAATTGAGTAATTTGAAACCCAGCGCTCGGGAAGGATTCGCAATTACCCAATTACTAAATTTCCCAATTACTCAATGATTTCAAGCTCGCTCCAGCTGGGCATATTTCTCTACCAGCTTCTTCAAGCCGAAGCGAGGAAATTGTACAGTAATCTTGGCCTCTTCGCCTTCACCTTCGCGCTGGTAGACCGTGCCTTCGCCATATTTGGGGTGGCGAACCTTCTGGCCGGGGCGGAATCCGCGCTTGCCGGTGGGCTCTTCGACCGCCGGTTTGGGGACGGTGAACTTCTTGCCCCGGCTGGCGAAGAACTCGGCAATGTTCTCGATGGAGTTGTAAGGACGGGCTGGTGCCGTGGGCTTCGTAGCGCGATTGCCGGCTCGGGCGGCGTCTGCGGCGTGCCACGATGCGCTTTGATCTTCGTCTTCGTAGGAGTAGTGGGTAGGCTCTGCTTCGTACGCGGGGCTTCGCCCTGCCGGACGGGCGAATGCGCCCGTCCCTACACGAGCTGTGCTGGCGCGCCTCGTTCCCAATTCTTCGAGTAGAGGGGCCGGTACTTCTTCCAGGAATCGCGAGGGGACGCTGGCTTCAGGCAAGTCGGTGCCGTAGCGCCGGCGGTAAACGGCGCGGGTCAGGATGAGCTGGTCCATGGCGCGCGTCATGCCGACATAGCAGAGGCGGCGCTCTTCCTCGATATCTTCAGGGACGAGCATGGTGCGGGAGTGCGGGAAGAGTCCTTCTTCGAGTCCGCTGAGAAAGACCAGAGGGAATTCCAGGCCCTTGGCAGCGTGCAGGCTCATGAGCGTGATCTGGGCGCGGGCATCGTAGTCGTCGGCGTCGGCGACCAAGGCGGCATGGTCGAGGAACTGGTCGAGAGTTTCGGCGCGGTCGCGGGAGTCCATGGCAGCGTTGACCAGTTCGCGCAGGTTCTCGATGCGGGAGAAAGCTTCGGGCGTGTCTTCCTCTTCAAGCAGCTTGATGTAGCCCGTGCGGTCGATGAGGAATTTCAGGAGGTCGGCGGTGGAAACAGTGGGAGTGGGAAAGGAATCGGGCGTTGAGCCCATCTGCGGCTCTGGCGGCTCGCTTGTGCTTTCCATTTGTGGTGGCTTGGTCGGCGGGACGTCGACGCTATTGTCGCTGGTTTCAGCAGCACAGAAGTCGAAGGAAAAGTTTCCGAATTCCGCGGGATCGAAGGCCGTGGCGGCTTCCGTCTGCGATGCATCATCCGACTGCGGCGGCGGTGGCGGCTGCGCGGGCGAGTCGCCCGCGCCCACACCTGCACCTTCTTCCAATTGCTCGGCAAAGTTGCCGGCCAGCATGGCGCGGGCGTCTTCGATCAGCTGCTGAAAGCTTTTCAGAGAGGCCAGGGCGCGCGGCGGCAGGAGCTGGCCGCGAATGGCTTCTCCGACGGCGCCCCAAAGGGAGAGGCCGGTCTCAAGCGCCAGATTTTCCAGCGTGTCGATGGTGCCTTTGCCGATGCCGCGAGTCGGCGTGTTGATGACGCGCAGCAGCGAGATCGAGTCGTCGGGATTCTGGATGACTTTGAGGTACGAGATCATGTCTTTGATCTCGGAACGGTCGTAGAACGAGAATCCGCCGACGATGTGATATTTCAGGCCGTAGCGGCGCATGGCTTCTTCAAAGAGCCGCGACTGCGAGTTGGTGCGGTAGAGCACGGCGGCGCGCGGAGTTTCGCCGCGTTCGCTGGGCGCATGATCGGCTGCGGCGCGCAAATATTTTGCGATGTGGTCGGCGGCGAACAAGGCCTCGTTTTCGCCGTCGGGGGCTTCGTAGTAGCCGATCTTGGTGCCGCCCTGGCGCGCCGTCCACAAGGTCTTGCCTTTGCGGCGGATGTTGTTTGCGACCACGGCCGAGGCGGCCTGCAGAATGTTCTGCGTAGAACGGTAGTTCTGTTCGAGGCGAATAATTTTGGCTTCGGGGAAGTCCTGCTCGAACTCGAGAATGTTGCGGATGTCGGCGCCGCGCCAGGAATAAATCGACTGGTCTTCGTCGCCCACGGCGCAAACGTTGTGGCGCTCGCCGGCCAGCATGCGCATGAGTTCGTACTGCGGACGGTTCGTGTCCTGGTATTCGTCGATGAGCAGATATTGGAAACGGCGGTTGTAGTACTCGCGCACCTGCGCGGCGGATTTCAGCAGGCGCACGGCTTCAAGCAGCAGGTCGTCGAAGTCGAGGGCGTTGGCCTTGCGCAGTTCCTTGCGGTACTCCTCGTACAGGTGAGCAATCTTCTCGGTCTTGGGATCGGCCGATTGCAGGTAGAGTTCCTGGGGATCAAGCATCTGATTTTTTGCCCAGGAAATGCGGCCGAGAACTGTACGCGGCGTGAGTTGCTTGTCGTCAAGGCCGAGACGCTTCATCACGCCTTTCACTACCGCTTGTTGGTCACTCTCGTCGTAGATCACGAAGTTTTTCGTGTGCCCGATTGGCGCCTGGCCCGGCACGGTTGACGGAATGCGCAGCGCTTCAATGTCGCGACGCAACACGCGCACGCAGAACGAATGGAATGTCGAGATGACGGGCTTGGCGATGCTGAGTCCGCCGACCAATTTTTCGACGCGCTCGCCCATTTCGGCGGCGGCCTTGTTGGTGAAGGTCATCGCCAGGATGGATTCGGGCATGACACCTTTGTGTTCGATCAGGTAGGCGATGCGGTAGGTGATGACGCGGGTCTTGCCGCTGCCGGCGCCGGCGAGGATCAGCACCGGGCCTTCAGTGGTTTCGACGGCTTCGCGTTGCTGCGGGTTGAGTTGGTCGAGAAAAGACAATGCGGAAGTGGCTCCGGGATCGCTGAATCGATTTTACAGGGGAACGGGAGCGGACGGATTGGGCAGGCGCTAAGACTGAGAGGCGTGGAGCGAATTTTCGCCGCAAGGTGGGCGGGGGGGGTCGTTCTTTCTGCGGAGTGGAGATGCGCGGCGCGGCCGGGGAATCCCCACTTCTCGCAAAGGACGCGAGAAATGGGGCACCCGCATTTTTGGGATGGCTGCGCGTCGGGCGAGGGAGGAGCGTCTTATGAATTCGAATGTGAGTCCGAAGATTTTTCTGGTGTTGGCGGTGCTGATGATCGGGGCCGGAGTGGTGCTGGTGGACCAGCACGATGCGCGGGCGGGCGAAGTGACGCCATCGGGATACAAGGTGTTGGAGCCGATCCGGCATGGAAATCTCACCGTGTTTCCGGTGGTCGCGGCGAAGAGTTATCCGACGGGCGAGTTCATGACGCTGGATGAAGGGCTGCGATCGGGAGACGTTGTGGTCACGGAAGCGGGCAACGTGCAGGGGCTGATTCGGCGGCATCCGGTGCCGGTCATTCGGAACGATGGGGTACAGATGAATGGGTTGCAGGGTAACAGGCCGCAGGTGAACCGGCTCGTGCTGGTCAATAATTCCAAGCGGCCGCTGCTGTTGCTGGCGGGGGAGATCGTCAGTGGAGGGAAGCAGGATCGAGTGATCGGCAAAGACCGCATCGTTCCGGCGGAAAGCGATCCGGTGGACTTGAGCGTGTTCTGCGTGGAGCCGGGGCGGTGGGTCGAGACCAGCCAGAGTTTTGGGGCGTCGGAGGCGGTGTACGGCCGCAACGTCGGCGGTCCAATCCATGGCGCCGTCCCGATGGCGATGATGGCGCAGCCGTCGGTGCGCGCCAAGGCCATGGCCGACAAGGACCAGAGCCAGGTTTGGGCGGAGGTGCGGAAGCAACAGGCGGCGATGGAGACGGTCGAGGTGTCGGCCGCGGCTCCTGAGGTAGCAACCGAGATCGCGCAAACATCTTCTTACGCCAAGGTCAATGAAAACGCGGAAGTCAAGCGGCAGGTGGACGCCGTGGCCAAGCCGATCGAGCAGAATTATCAGAGCCTGATCCGGCAGCTGCGCGATCGCAATGCGGTGGGGATAGTGGTCGCGGTGAACGGGCGCATCATTTGGGCCGACGTGTTTGCCAGCACGGATTTGCTGGAGAAATACTGGCCGAAACTGGTGCGCTCCTATGCGTCAGAGGCTGTGGTGACGCGTGCGAAAGACGTTGAGATCGGCGCGAGCCAGGCGCAGGCGTTCCTGGGAGACATGGAAGGGCGCAGGGAAATGGTTGAAACCGAGCCGGGAGTTTACCGGCACACAGAAGCGACCGGCGACGGATTCAAGGCGTTCTCGCTGACATCGCTGCTGCCGAAGACGGGCTTCGATGTGCACGTGGCGAAGATGGCGGATTGAGGAACAGGGGTCAGTGGCTAGTCGTCAGTGATTCGTTTTGGGGCTGGTTCTGAATTGCTGGTTCTGAATTGCTGGCCACTGATCACTGCCCACTGGCCACGGTATTTTCGTACCAACTTCGCCAGGCGGCGGAATCGTTGGGCAGGTGGTGGCGGGTGATGTCGCTCAACGCCTGGAAAGCCCAGGCATGGGTCTGCGCATCGAGCGCGGGATCATCGGTGTAGTCCAGCAATTGCGGGACGGCGGTAAGGCGCTGCTCGGGCGTGAACATGCCGGACTCGGCGAGACCGCACGCGGCCCGCTCGCGGACGCTGGAGAAGGATCGTCGTGCATGGTCTTCAGCAGAGGGTCGATGGTTTGAGCAGAGCCGGCCAGCGCGAGGCCTTCGACGGCCCAGCGCCGCGAATCCGCGTCGGCATCTTTCAAGTGAGCGGTTAAGACCTGCACGACACGATCGGTTTCGACGCCGCGGTTCGCCATCAGACCGAGCGCCCAGAGCGCCCAGATTTTCTGCGCGTGATCGGGAGACTCGGCGGTATTCAGCAAATAATCGAGGCTGGCGGAGTTCTTGGCCAGTCCGTAGGCCGCGAGTTCGACTTCGATGCCGGACTCGCGCACTCGAAGATCGCTGGAGTTCAGCGCGGCGGTCGTCAGCTTCGCGATCTGCGGATTCCACTTTACGTTGCCCTGCCAGTGATCGACCCGGGACGAAATCTGCTCCACAGCGCCGTCGCTGCGGCCCACGGCCTGCTCGAGCAGGGTCTCAGCTTGCTTCTGCGGCTTCATGCGATCGAGTTGCAGCGTGTTTTTGGCGGAAGCTTGCGAAGGTGCAGGCGCGGAAAAGAGATTCGCGAAGTGGTTGCTGAAGTTGGACCAGGCAGCGTGTGCGCTGCCGATTTTGGCGACAAAGAGCGCCAGCAGCACTCCGATCGCGATGGCGAACAACGGGCCCAAGCGCCGGGGCTCGGGAATTGAGATTGGTCCGCCCGCGTCAGTGCGGGAAAAATCCGGGCCCTGAACCAGCTTGCCGTCCAGAGTCGGCTGCAGGCACGGCTCCGCAGTCCCTGCGGGTTCCGGCTGCGGAGTTTGCCCCGAGAATCCTCGGTGGAACACATCCATATAGTAACGAGTCTAGGATCACCGCGGAAATGAGGTAAAGTTACTTCGGGTCGAATCCCACCGGGTGCGGCGTAACGATGCGGGACGGCCGACGATTCCACGGAGTTCTCAGGAGGAAGTGATGCTTATGAAATCGAGATGGCTGGTATTCATCGTCAGTGTATCGCTGGCGGCAGTGGCTTTGGCGGCTGGTTCGGGATACCACGTGGTGACGACTTACAAGGTGGGCGGCGAGGGCGGGTGGGATTACTTGACCGCTGACTCCGGCGCGCGGCGTGTCTACATTTCTCGCGGCACTCACGTCATGGTGCTCGACGCCGACTCGGGCAAGAGCGTTGGCGACATCGCCGATACGCCGGGCGTTCACGGCATCGCATTGGCGCCGGAACTGGGGCGCGGGTTCACCAGCAACGGGCGGGAAGGCACGGTCAGCATTTTTGATATCAAGACGCTGGCGACGAGCAGCAAAGTGAAGGTCGGCGATAATCCGGACGCCATTCTTTATGATCCGGCGACCAAGCGGGTATTTACGTTCAACGGGCGCAGCCAGGATTCAACAGCGGTCGATGGCGCCAGCGGGAAAGTGCTAGGCACGATCAAACTGGACGGCAAGCCGGAGTTCGCCGCCAGCGACGCCAAGGGCGAGATCTTCGTCAACATCGAGGACAAGAGCGAACTGGTGGCGATTGATCCGAACAAGCTGGAAGTCAAGGCGAAGTGGCCGCTGGCGCCGTGCGAGGAGCCGAGCGGGCTCTCGATCGATCGCAAGAACCGGCGCTTGTTCGTAGGCTGCGGCAACAAAATGATGGCAGTGGTGGATGCAGACAGCGGCAAGGTGCTGGCCACGCCGGCAATCGGCGACGGTGTGGATGCGACCACATTTGACGCCGAAACCGGGCTGGCATTCGCTTCCTGCGGCGCGGATGGAGTGCTCACGGTCGTCAGAGAGGAATCGCCAGGCAAGTTTACGGCCGAGAACGTGCCGACGCAGAAAGGGGCGCGCACGCTGGCGCTGGACGCGAAAACGCACAACGTGTTTGTGGTGACGGCGCAGTTCGGGCCCCGGCCAGCGCCCACCGCGGACAATCCGCATCCGCGTCCGGCGATTTTGCCAGACAGTTTTGTGGTGCTGGTTGTCGGGAAATGATGTAAGCCTGACGGTCTTCCCGCTGCAAGTCGCGGGGCGAAGGCCTTCACAAAACATCTGATTCCGGGTAGGATGTCGCAACTCAGGTAGGCCGTACGACCGTTCGGTTGGATGCGGGTGCAACGGAATTATTGGAATCCGGGTTTGAACGGCCAGGCAAGATAAGATGACGAGTCCCGGTGTACTACATAGCGAAGACAAGTTCTACCACGTGGAGGTCACCCGGCGCGTCGACTTCGCTCCCGATTTGTGGATGTTCCGCATCCGCAGCGGGGGCGAGTTTCATTTTGTGCCGGGACAGTATGCGACGCTGGGAGTTGAAGCGGGCGGGAAGCGCGTCGAGCGGCCGTATTCGATTGCGTCGTCGCCGGCGGAGGATGAACTGGAATTCTTCTTCGAACTGGTGCCGGAAGGCGCGCTCACGCCGCTGCTGCACAAGTTGCAGCCCGGCGACCAGTTGCTGATGCGCAAAATTCCCAAGGGAAAATTCTCGCTCGATCTGCAGACTGAACGCACGAATCATCTGCTGATCTCGACGGTGACGGGCGTGGCTCCGTTTGTGAGCTACGTGCGCACGCTGTACAAGGACTGGAAGGAAGGACGATTTGACGGCGCGCACAATCTGTATTTGCTGAATGGCGCGAGCCGTCCCTGGGAATTCGGATATCTCGATGAACTGAACCACTTCGATAAAGAGTTGCCGTGGTTCAAGTACGTGCCGACGGTCAGCCGGCCATGGGACCATGCCGACTGGCCGGGAGAGATCGGGCGCGCGGATGACATCCTGCGCAAATATGCGGACCACTGGGAACTGGATGCGAGCAACACGCTGGCTTATTTATGCGGGCATCCCGACATGATCGAGCACAGCAAGGCGATCTTGAAGCGGCGCGGATTCACTGACAAGGGAGCGGTGAAGGAAGAGGTTTACTGGATTCCTCCGCACAAGTAGTCGCCAGCTTCATGCGAGTATCCCTCCGAAAAGAAGCTCGGTGAATTGCGGAATCAGGTTGTTGGCCTGCAGTTCGCCTTCCGGCTTATACCACTGGTAAATCCAGTTGATCATGCCGAGCAGGGCGAAGGCCGCGGCGCGCGGGCTGACGGCGGGCTTGGTCTGGCGGGTGCGTTGCGCCTTGCTTTGCGCGTTACTTTGAACTTCGGCGATCAGGTTTTCGACAAAGTGGATGTATTCCTTCTTGCGGTGGTTGATGCGCTTGCGGAGCGCGGGCGGCAAGGGATGGTTCTCGTGGAGCATGACGGTGATTTCGCGGTCGCGCGGGCTGAGCACGACTTCCATGTGCAGGCGGATCAGGGTGCGCAGTCGTTCTTCGGGATTGGCGATGCCGCGCACGGGAGCCAGCACGCGCTCCTGGGTGATCTCCATGGCGTGGTTCATGATTTCGAACAGGATTTCGTCCTTGCTCTGGAAGTGGTGGTAGAGGCCGCCCTTGCTGAGTTTGAGCGCGGCGGCGACGTCGTTCATCGAGGTGGCGTCATAGCCGCGCTGCTGGAACAGGCGGGCGGCGGTGCGCAGAATTTCCTGCCGGGAATCAACCAGGGTCTCGCGGGCCATCGGGGGACATGGTAAACAGTTGCGGCGGGGAATGCCAACCCTGAAGGAGTAGGTTGAAGATGAAGGTGCTGTCCCGGCGCCGCTCCAGTTCCCGCTTGACAGCCAAAATGAAGGAACGGTATCATTTACTTCTGAACCGACCGACCGGTCGGTTTGCAGTTGGAGAGGAGTACCCGGTGGTTACTATTTTGTATGAACGCGACGCCAAGCCTGAGGCGCTGAAGGGCAAGACGATCGCCATCATTGGTTACGGCAGCCAGGGACACGCGCAGGCGCAGAATCTCCGCGACAGCGGACACAAGGTCATCGTCGGGCTCGACCCCAACCGCCCCAGCGCACAGCAGGCGCGGGCCGACGGCATGGTCGTGGTGGCGCCGGATGAGGCTGCCAAGCGCGCCGACTGGATCCACTTGCTCACGCCCGATGAGACCCAGGGCGAGCTCTACGAACAGCGCATCAAGCCGTATCTGCATCCCGGCAAAGTCCTCGGGGTTTCGCATGGCTTCAGCATTCACTTTAAGACGATCATTCCGCCCACGGATGTTGACGTGGTGATGATTGCGCCGAAGAGTCCCGGCCACCTGGTGCGGCGGGTTTACAGCGAAGGGCGGGGAGTGCCGTCGCTGATCGCGATTCACCAGGATGCCAGCGGACACGCGCACGAATTGGCGCTGGCCTATGCGCACGGCATCGGGTCCACCCGGGCGGGCGTTCTGCAAACGACTTTCAAGGAAGAAACCGAGAGCGACTTGTTCGGCGAGCAGGCCGTGTTGTGCGGCGGCCTGACTTCGCTGATCAAGAAGGGATTCGAAACGCTGGTCGAGGCCGGATACGCGCCGGAGATTGCCTACTTCGAGTGCCTGCACGAAGTAAAGTTGATCGTCGACCTGATTTACGAAGGCGGCCTGAGCCGCATGCGTTACTCCATCTCAAACACTGCGGAATACGGCGATCTGACGCGGGGCGAGCAGGTTGTGGGCGATGCGACGCGGGCGGCCATGAAGAAGACGCTGGCCGACATTCAGAGTGGCGAGTTCGCGCGCGAGTGGATCGCCGAGAACAAGGCCGGCTGCCCCAACTTCAACAAGCTGCGCGAAAAGGAAAAGCAGCATCCCATCGAGATTGTCGGCGCGCAACTGCGCGGCATGATGAGCTGGCTGCCGAAGGAGGGCAAGAAGCCGGCCGAAGCGCCTAAGGACGGCACAAAACAGGTGGTGAATGCATAAGGGAGCGGACATCGTTCTGCAGTGCCTGCGCGCTGAAGGGGTCGAGCTGGTGTTTGGCTATCCCGGCGGCGCGATCATGCCGCTGTATGACGCGCTCGAGGGCAGCGGAGTGCGGCACATCCTGACGCGGCATGAGCAGGGCGCGGTGTTTGCGGCGGAGGGCTATGCGCGGGTCACGGGGAAAGTGGGCGTGGCTATGGCGACCAGCGGGCCGGGCGCGACGAACCTGGTCACGGGCATCGCCGACGCGAAGATGGATTCGGTTCCGCTGGTGTGCATTACCGGGCAGGTGCGGAGCGCACTAATCGGGACTGACGCGTTTCAGGAGACCGATGTTTTTGGCGTGACGCTGTCGCTCACAAAATGGAGCCGGCTGGTGCGGACGATTGACGAAATTCCGGAGGCAATCGCCGAGGGGTTTTACTGGGCACGCAGCGGGCGTCCGGGGCCGGTGGTGATCGACATCCCCACGGACATGCTCAAGGCGAAGAAAGAATTTTCCGGGCCGGTGAAGTTCACGCCGCACGCGCGGCCCGCCGATGCGAAGGCCGACGGCGGATTCACCGACACGATCGTGGCGATGCTGCAGCAGTCATCGAAGCCCGTCGCACTGGTGGGCGCGGGGGCGAAATTATCGGGAGCGATTCCGGAGTTGCGGCGGCTGCTCGACGATTTGAATGTGCCAACATTTGCCACCGTCCACGGACTGGGAGCGGTTCCGCCGCAGGCGCCGTATTACCTAGGCATGGTGGGCATGCACGGAACGCGCGCGGCCAACATGGCGCTGCATGAGACGGATCTGCTGATGGTTTTTGGCGCGCGGTTGGATGACCGCGTGACGGGCGATCCGACGCGGTTTGCGCCCCATGCCAAGATCGTTCACTTTGAGATTGATCCGGCGCAGCTGGATCGAGTTCGTCCCTGCGATCTGCCGGTGATTGGAAATCTGGCAGACACGATTCCTGCATTCCAGGCGGAATTGCGGCGGCATTCTGTTCCTGACTTCAGCGGCTGGCGGGCAGTCGCTTGCGGAGCCGAGCGGGCGGAACTGGATCCGCGCGGGCTGGCGCAGCCGACGATTCGATTTCTTGACGAACTTTTCAGCCGCTTGCCGCACGACAGCGTGGTTCTGGCCGACGTGGGACAGCACCAGATGTGGGCGGCGCAGCGCTACCGGTCATCCTCGCCCCGAGGATTCATCACATCAGGCGGGCTCGGGGCCATGGGTTTCGCTTTGCCGGCGGCAGTGGGCGTGCAGCTCGCGAAGCCCGACACTTGCGTGCTCTGCGTTTCGGGCGACGGCGGATTTCAGATGAACATCCAGGAACTGGCCACGGTTCACCGGCTGGGCCTGCCGGTGAAGATGGTCATCATCGACAACAAATATCTCGGCATGGTGCGGCAGTGGCAGCAGCTTTTTTATCAGCGCAATTACGCCGAGACGGACCTGAGCGACAATCCGGATTTCGTCGAGATCGCGAAGGCCTACAAGATTCACAGCTTCCGGCTGAACGAAGACGCCATGCGCGAGTTTCCAGTATCGCGTGACACCGGGGATGAGATTGATCGATTTCTGCGATCGCCGGAGCCGGAATTGCTGGTGTTTGACTGCGCGCCGGAGGCCAACGTTTTTCCGATGGTTCCGGCAGGCGCGGCGCTTTCGGAGATGTTGCTGGAAGAAGAACCGACGCAATAGTACTCACAGCGGCGGGCAAGTTGCCCGCCGGACAGCCGGCGAGACGCCGGCGCTACGGGGGGCACATGCAGAGTTTTCACATTCGGTATCGCAATACGCAGGGGACGTTGATGCGCATTCTGAACGCGGCTTCGCGGCGTGCGCTCGATCTGCCGGTGGTGCATGCCGAACCGGCCGGGCACGATCATCAGGTGACGCTGGCGCTGGACGTGAATCAGAAGCAGGTGGGCCAGCTTTATCGCGAATGGTACGCGATCGCGGATGTGATCAAGGTCAGCTCAGGCGCGGCGCACGCGGCGGAGTGGACGGCGGCGCATCCTCCGGCGGGCGTGACCATGGAGATGGAAGAGTCACGCGCCGCGGCCCGGGCCTAGGCTCTATTTGGTATCGGTGGGCAGGCTCTGGGTGGCGTCATACAACTTTGGGGGAGCCTGCTGCTTAGCGGGTTCGCGGCTTTTTGGTTCGGCGTCGTAAAGAAAGCCTTCATACCACTAAGGTCACGAACGAAACCTCGGAATGCGAGGAATCCCGGTTTCACATCTGCGTTGCAGCTCCTGTAATCTCTGACTATGGACCTCAAGCACATTAGCCGCGGAATTACCGAAGGGCGCGACCGGGCCGGGGCGCGCGCCATGTTCAAGGCCATTGGATTCACCGATGCGGATCTCAGCCGTCCGCTGATCGGCGTGGCCAATACGTGGATCGAAACCATGCCGTGCAATTTTCACCTGCGGCGGTTGTCGGCCAAGGTGAAGGAAGGGATTCGTGCAGCCGGCGGCACGCCGATGGAGTTCAATACGATTGCCATCTCCGACGGCGAGACGATGGGAACCGAGGGGATGCGGGCGTCGCTGGTGAGCCGCGAACTGATTGCGGACTCGATCGAACTGGTTTGCCGCGGGCAGATGTTTGACGCTGTCGTGTGCGTTGTCGGCTGCGACAAGACGATTCCGGCCGCGGCGATGGCGTTGGCGCGTATGAACCTGCCTGGCATGGTGCTCTATGGCGGGACGATTGCGCCGGGCAGCTATCGCGGGAAAGATGTGACGATTCAGGATGTGTACGAGGCGATCGGAGCCAACGTCGCGGGAAAAATGAGCGACGCGGAACTGCGCGAACTGGAAAATGCGGCGTGTCCCGGCGCGGGCGCTTGCGGCGGGCAGTACACGGCGAACACCATGTCGACGGTGATGGAGATGATTGGGTTGTCGCCGATGGGATTCAACAGCGTTCCCGCCATGGATTCCAATAAAGATCAGATCTCGTTTGACTGCGGCAAGGTCGTGATGAACGTGCTGCAGCAAGGAATCGTGCCTCGCGACATTCTCACGCGGGAGGCTTTCGAGAATGCGATTGCGTCCGTGGCGGCGACGGGCGGGTCGACCAACGCCGTGCTGCACTTGCTGGCAATTGCACGTGAGGCCGGGGTCACACTGGAGATTGACGACTTTCAAACCGTGAGCGAAAGGACGCCGTTGCTTGCCGATCTTAAGCCTTCGGGGCGATTCGTGGCTTCGGACATGCACCGGGCGGGCGGCATCGGGCTACTGGCGAAGCGACTGCTGAACGGCAAATATCTGCATCCGGCGGCGAAAACGGTTACCGGGCTCACGATCGGAGCCGAGGCCGAGAAGGCAACTGAGACTCCGGGGCAGGAAGTGATCGCGCCGCTGGCGAAGCCTCTGAAGGCGACTGGCGGTCTGGTGATTCTCAGGGGGAATCTCGCGCCGGAGGGTTGCGTGGCCAAGATCAGCGGACATGAACGGCTGGAGCATCGCGGTCCGGCGCGGGTATTTGAATCCGAGGAAGATGCCATGGCCGCGGTCACCGCGAAGAAGATCCACGCCGGGGACGTGGTCGTGATCCGCAACGAGGGGCCGAAGGGCGGTCCCGGGATGCGCGAGATGCTGGGCGTGACGGCCGCGATTGTGGGCGAAGGACTCGGGGGCTCGGTGGCTCTGCTGACCGACGGGCGCTTCAGCGGCGCGACCCGCGGGCTGATGGCGGGACACGTTTCTCCGGAGGCGGCGTTGGGAGGTCCCATTGCTGGCGTGTGCGACGGCGACATGATTCGCTTCGATGTCGGCCAGCGCGTTTTGGAAGTCGAAGTCAGCGACGAAGTATTGCGGCAGCGCATGGCACAGTGGAAGGCGCCGCAGCCGCGGTATCCCACCGGAGTATTCGCGAAATATGCGGCGCTAGTGTCGTCGGCTTCGCAAGGAGCGATTACGCGACCGCGATGAACCTGATGGGTGCTCTGCGAATAACAAAATGAGTGTTGCTTCAACTGGCCCACTGCCGCCTGCCCGGTTTACTTCGATCCTGAACCCGCCGTTATCGTTTTGTTGGCGCTCTCATTCGCCACTCGTGTCAGATAGGGGAAAAAGGGAGTGATCTCGAAGGGCATCTTTTCGCGAGAGGTCGCCAGGATCATGGGGTGCGTTTTCGCGAGTTCGACTTGGTCGCTCCACGGGTCAAGCTTGATTCGTCCTCCCAGGGGAAGAGCGGCGATCTGGTCGATGCGGTGCTGATCAAGCGGCGGGGCGCTGGCCAGCAGCGCGGACATGCGAATGCTCTGGCCCGCAGCCAGGCCATTTCCGAGATGGGGACGGATCAAGTTCGGCAAGTCCGGAGCCCGCTGTTGCAGCGCTTTCAGGAACAGCCCGGCAGTCCCCATTTTCTCTTTGTAGGGAGAATTTTTCAGCAGTTCGAGAGCTTTCGCGTCCGCGGCTTCTTCGTCCGCAGCCCGGCGCTTGAAGTCAAGGCGCTGAAAGGATTGTTCGTCGGGAAAAAACATGCGGTCGTTGAAGGCCATCTTGGAGTCGAAGGGATGGCCGAGCACAATGTGGCTGACTTCATGCGCCAGCACCATGGCCAGCGAGGCTTCATCGGGCAGCACATCCAGCAACCCCCGGCTCAGCACGATCGTGTTCCCGATGGAAAACGATTCCAACGGCGCCGTGAGCAGAACCCGGCAATGCACGTCGGATACGAGATTTATGCTGTTGCTGACCAGCAGATTGTTGATGACTGTTTCCAGCACTTTGTTGACAGAGCCGGGCGGGGCGAGCATACCGATTTTCTGCAGGCGCTCGATGATGTTGTCTTCCGCCTGACGCTGCCACAGCCGTTCCGCCGCCACCGGAGTGGCATCTGCAGCGGCGTCGGTCGAATCCTCCACGGGTTGTTGCGCCTCAACCGTAATCTTAGTGAACTCATCCGTGCGATCTTTCCCGGCAGATTTAAGGTCGTAGCCCCAGAGGCGAGTCTGGGCTTTGAGGTGAACGTGGGCGGCGCTGCCCTCCAGGTCGGATCCCTCGCTGTAAATATAGGCGGGCAGCCACAGGCCGGGCTTTAGATTGAGCCGCCAGCTGTCGAAGTGCAGATAGAAATTGTTCCGCACCGCCCGGGAATACGTGCCGTTGAAGCGGACAATGTTGTACTCGTTGTCCTCCACCCAGATGCGCCCCTGGAAGCGGCCGGCGGGGGCCTCCGGTTTGGGCTGGACGTCAATCACCAGGCAGCGCACTTCCCCCAGAAATTCACGGCGGACGAAATTGAAGTTGTAATTGGTTTTGTCGAAATCGGTGTCGGGGACGATCATCTGGGCGAAGCCCAGCGGCTGAAAACGTAGAGAGAAGATACCGGTCAGTTTCTTCAACCGGCTCTTGCCGGGATCCCGCTGCCCCACAAACGAAATGCCTTCCGGACCGTCGCTGGTATCGAGACGCCCTAGAAAATACTGGTCGTTCACAGGAAAGGAGTTCCCGTCGCTGTCCGATTTCAAATTCTGCAGATAGGTTTCAACCACGGGCTGCAGATTGCGCAACTGGGCCAGCAGCAGATGCTCCCGGTTGATGACGCGTTCCATCGCCTCCTCGAAGGAGGCGGGGGCGGATTTTGCTGCCATAGCCCCTGCGGGCGCGGCAATTACAGCTTTGCTGGGCGTGGACGGCTCGTAGAGCGCGGACTGCGCTGCGGCGACGGGGATCAGAACCGCCAACAAGAAAGTCGAAAAACAGCCCGGGACAAAAATACGCATGCGAAAATCCTCTCGAGGTTGGAGATAACGCTTTCTAACCTGCCGGCAAAGCCGACCTTTCGCGCATGCGGACGACGCCGACTGGTTTGAAAGGCCATCAGGCAGTGCAATCTTGAGAAGCACGCAGGCGGCCATCTGGGGTTATAAAATTCTCATTGGGATGAACTAGTCTCCTTACCAAATGCACCGCTGCCCGAGTCGCGCACCTTGCTTATCAAGCTTGCTTACCAAGCTTGCTCACGCAGGATGCTCTGTGAAAAACTGAGGGTTGCCGTTTTCCTGAACCCGAGCCATGGCAGAGAATCGCACACTATTCGAGAAGATCTGGGATGCGCACCTGGTGGCGCAGCCGGTGGGGCGGTCGCCGATTTTGTATATCGACTTGCATCTGGTGCACGAGGTCACGTCGCCGCAGGCTTTTGACGGGTTGCGAGTTTCTGGAAGAAACGTCCGGCAACCGCAGCGCACCGTCGCTACGGTCGATCACAACATTCCTACGGAACCACGCGGAACGCCCATCACCGACTTGATCGCCGCGAAGCAGATTGCGGCGTTGCAGCAGAACTGCAAGGAGTTTGGTATCCGGCTGTTCGACATGGATTCGCCGGAGCAGGGTATCGTGCACGTGATTGGTCCGGAGCTTGGGCTGACGCAGCCGGGGATGACGATTGTGTGCGGCGACAGCCATACCAGCACGCACGGGGCGTTTGGAGCATTGGCGTTCGGGATTGGCACGTCGGAAGTCGAACATGTGCTGGCGACACAGTGCCTGGCGCAGCAGACACCGAGGACAATGAAGATCGACGTGCGCGGGCGGCTGGCGGAGGGCGTGGGCGCAAAGGATCTGGCGCTGGGGATTATTGGCCAAATCGGCACCGACGGCGCGACGGGACACGTGATCGAATACGCGGGGCCGGCGGTGCGTGGGCTCTCGATGGAAGGGCGCATGACGCTGTGCAACATGAGCATCGAGGCGGGCGCGCGCGCGGGAATGGTGGCACCGGATGAGACGACCATCGCGTATGTGAAAGGTAGGCGGTTCGCTCCGAAAGATGCGGATTGGGAGAAAGCAATCACGTCCTGGCGGAATCTGCCGAGCGATGAGGGTGCGACCTTCGACAAAGTGGTGGAGATTGACGCGGCGCAGCTTTGTCCGTTTGTAACCTGGGGAACGAATCCGGGGATGGTGGCTCCAGTGACGGGGCGCGTGCCGGAAGTGAAGGGCTTGCAGGAAACGGACCGGCGCGCCACGGAACTCGCACTGCAGTACATGGGGCTGGAGCCGGGGAAGAAAATCGAGGACATCGGGATCGATCGCGTGTTCATTGGATCGTGCACGAATTCTCGCATTGAGGATTTGCGGGCGGCGGCGCGGGTGGCGAAGGGACATCGTGTGAGCGCGAAAGTGCGGGCGATGGTGGTGCCGGGGTCGCAGGCGGTGAAGCGCGCGGCGGAGCAGGAAGGGCTGCACCGGATTTTTCAGGATGCCGGTTTCGAGTGGCGCGAGTCGGGATGCTCGATGTGCCTGGGAATGAATCCGGATATTCTGCAGCCGGGAGAGCGCTGCGCGTCCACCAGCAACCGCAATTTCGAGGGGCGGCAGGGGCGCGGAGGGCGGACGCACCTGGTGAGTCCGATGATGGCGGCGGCGGCGGCGATTGCCGGGCATTTCACAGATATTAGGAATTGGAAGTTTCAGTAGGTCGATTCAATCCGCGCGAGATCCCTCGCTCCGCCTGAAGAGCGGCTCCGCTCGGGATGACGCAAACCAGACCAGTTTCGAATATGGGAGCGAACAGGAAGGAACGATGAAACCATTCACCGTGCATCGCGGGCGCGTGGCGCCGCTGGATCGGATCAATGTGGACACCGACCAAATCATTCCGAAACAGTTTTTGAAGCGAATTGAACGCACGGGCTTTGGCCAGTTTCTGTTTTATGACTGGCGGTTCGGCGCGGACGGAAAGAAGAATGCCGAGTTCGTGCTCGATGAGCCGCGCTACGAACGCGCGAGCATTCTGGTCGCGGGGAAGAATTTTGGCTGCGGCTCGTCGCGCGAGCATGCGGTGTGGGCGCTGGCGGACTTTGGCTTTCGGGCAGTGATCTCGTCATCGTTCGCCGACATTTTCGCCAATAACAGCACGAAGAATGGATTTCTGGCGGTGCGGCTGAGTGAAGACGAAGTTTCACAGCTGATGCAGCGCGCCCAGGAAATCGACGATTACCAGGTCACGATTGATCTGGAGAAATGCGAAGTGCGCGACGATCAAAACTTCCGCGCAAAGTTTCCCCTCGATGAATTCATTCGCCATTGTCTGCTGAACGGGCTTGACGACATTGGGCTGACGCTGCAGCATGAAGCCGAGATTGCTGCGTATGAGGCGCAGCATCCGGCACCGGCGGCTCTGCAAGCCTCCTGACATTAACGGGAGGTCAAGGGGAGTAAAGATTTGTAAAACCTTCGCCCCGCTCTTGACCAGCCACTGGACCTCAGTTGATGCTGGTAAGGCGCGGTTGATCATGGCCTCTGCGTTCTGGTTCCTGCCCGGGCAATTCCAGGGGGACGTGTTTAGTCGTAGATAATTTCCCCGCCTTCCAGAGGTAAGTTGTCGCGACCGAGCCTACAATGCTTACGTCTAATACTTACGCCTCCTGCGAACCGTTGTCGAAAACGATGGCGACCGAGAAAACTACGAATTTATGGACTGATCTCCCTATGCGTAATCTCTTTGACAGAAAACCGCGCGTGACGACGATTCACATTGCGCGCCTCATGACGATCCTGGCTTTGGCGGCGGGTTGTGCGTTTTGTGCGTTTTTTATGGGCTGCAGCAGCAGCGCCGATTCCAAGCAGCAAAAGGCGCAGGCGGCCGCGCCCCGCGCCGTATCGGTGGCGACAGCGCAGGTGCAGCGGCAGGATGTACCGGTTTACCTGACTGGCCTGGGGGCGGTCACTGCGTTCAACACAGCCAACATCAAGAGCCGCGTCGATGGACAGATCATGAAGGTGAACTTCCAGGAGGGGCAAAACGTTAAGGTAGGCGATCTGCTGATCGAGATTGACGATCGTCCTTACCAGGTTCAACTGGAACAGATGCAGGCGCAGTTATTTCGCGACCAGGCGCAACTGCGCGACGCCAGGCTGAACCTGGACCGATACACGACGCTGATTCCTTCGGGCAGCATTGCCCAGCAGCAAGTCGACACGCAGAAGGCGCTGGTCGACCAGCTCGACGGAACGGTGCGCACGGATCAGGCGCAGATCGATACCGCGAAGCTGCAGATCGTCTACTGCCACATCGCCGCGCCGTTCACGGGCCGAGTCGGACTGCGGCAGGTCGATCCGGGCAACATCATTCACGCGACGGATACGAATCCCATGTTGATATTGACGCAGCTGCAGCCGATCGCCGTGATCTTCACGCTCACGGAAGACGTACTGCCGTCGGTATCGCGGCACATGGCGCAGGGCACGCTCGAGGTCGACGCTTTCAGCCGCGACGATCAAACCAAGCTGGGTACGGGCAAGTTGCTGACCATTGACAATCAGATTGATCCGACGACGGGAACGGCGAAGCTCAAAGCGGTCTTCGACAACAAAGACAATCAGCTCTGGCCGAACCAGTTCGTCAACGCCAGCCTGCTGTTGGAGACACGGAAGAACAGCACCGTCGTGCCCACGGCTGCGATCCTGCGCGGTCCGCAGGGCACGTTTGTCTATGCGGTGAACCCAGATAAGACGGTGCAGGATAAAGCCGTCACCGTATCGCTTACGCAAGGAGACACTACCGTGATCACCAGCGGACTGAATCCCGGCGAAACGGTGGTCACCGACGGCCAGGACAAACTGCAAAGAGGCAGCCTCATTAATATGCGCAATGCGACCCCGAGCGGCGGCGCGAGCGACGGGCGGGGCGTGTCACCGATCCATGGCGCTGCGAAGCCAGGTTCAGCAGCGGCGGGTTCGGAAGCGTCAGGTTCAGGAATATCAGGTTCATGAGTCCTTCGCGGTTATTCATTCTTCGGCCGGTCGCGACCACACTGCTCATGGTGGGCGTGTTGCTTGTGGGCTGGGTTGCGTTCATGCAACTGCCCGTGTCGGCGCTGCCCGAAGTGGACTATCCAACCATTCAAGTCGTCACGTTCTATCCAGGAGCCGACCCCGACGTGATGGCTTCGTCGGTCACGTCTCCGCTGGAGCGGCAGTTCGGCCAGGTGCCGGGCCTGAGCCAGATGACCTCGACCAGTTCGTTCGGCAGTTCGGTGATCACGCTGCAGTTCGGCCTTGATCAGAACATTGACGTGGAAGAACAGCAGGTGCAGGCGGCCATTAACTCAGGCTCGACGTACCTGCCGGCGGACCTGCCGAATCCTCCAATCTACAACAAGGTGAATCCGGCGGACGCGCCGATTCTGACGCTGGCGCTGAGTTCGGATTCGCTGCCTTTGTCGAAGGTGGAAGATCTGGCGGATACTTCGCTGGCGCAGAAGATCTCGCAACTGCCGGGCGTGGGCCTGGTCTCGATCAGCGGCGGGCAGAAGCCAGCGGTGCGGATTCAGGCCAACCCTACTGCGCTGGCTTCTTACGGGCTCAGCCTGGAGGACCTGCGCGCGGCGCTGGCGCAGGCGAACGTGGATCAAGCCAAGGGCGTGATCGATGGCTCGCGGCAGTCCTACACCATCGGCGCCAACGACCAGCTTTTTTCCAGCGAGCAGTACAAGCCGATCGTGATCGCCTATCACAACGGCGCGCCGGTCAGGGTCAGCGACATCGCGACTGTCATCGACGGGACGGAAAATATACGCCTCGCGGCGTGGATGAATCTCACTCCGGCGGTGATCGTCAACATTCAGCGGCAGCCGGGCGCGAACATCATCAGCGTAGTCGACCGGATTAAGAAACTTCTGCCGCAGTTGCAGGCGTCACTGCCAACAGCGGTCAAGGTGCAGATTCTGACCGACCGCACCACCACCATCCGCGCTTCCGTTAAAGACGTGGAATTTGAGCTGATGCTGTCGATTGCCCTGGTGGTGCTGGTGGTTTTTCTGTTTCTGCGGAATCTGGCCGCTACCGTGATTCCCAGCGTGGCGGTTCCACTCTCGCTGATCGGAACATTTGGCGTGATGTATGTGCTGGGTTACAGCTTGAACAATCTGACGTTGATGGCGCTGACCATCTCGACGGGCTTCGTGGTGGACGACGCCATCGTCATGATCGAGAACATCGACCGGTTTCTGGAAGCCGGCGACTCGCCGCTCGACGCCGCGCTGAAAGGCGCGGGACAGATTGGGTTCACGATTGTTTCGCTGACGGTTTCGCTGATCGCCGTGCTGATCCCGCTGCTGTTTATGGGCGACATTGTGGGACGGCTGTTCCGTGAGTTTGCGGTCACGCTGGCGGTGACGATCCTGGTTTCGGCGGGAGTTTCCCTGACGCTGACGCCAATGATGTGCGCCAAGCTGCTCAAGCATCGCAAGGAAGGCGAGAAGGGGCGTTTCTACGAGGTAACCGAAGACTATTACAACCGCATCATTGCGTTTTACGGACGCACGGTCAAGATCGTGCTGAAGCACCAGACAGCGACGCTGTTGGTGACGTTCGGAACGCTGGTGCTTACGCTCTTTCTTTACGTGATTGTGCCCAAGGGATTTTTCCCGGTGCAGGATACGGGAGTCATCCTGGGCGTCTCGGAAGCTCCCGATTTTGTTTCGTTTGAGGCGATGGCGCAGCGGCAGCAGGAGCTGGCGAAAATCATTCTGCAAGACAAGGCCGTCGACAGCCTCTCGTCGTTCATCGGAGTGGATGGCACGAACACAACGCCCAACGAGGGCCGCATTCAGATCAATCTGAAGCCGCTCGACCAGCGCTCCGATGATGCTTCCGCGATCATCCGGCGGCTGCAGCCGCAACTGGAGAAGGTGGACGGCATTACGCTCTACATGCAACCGGTGCAGGATCTCACGGTGGAGGACCGGGTGAGCCGCACCCAGTTTCAGTATTCCATCGAAGATGCGGACGCGCAGGAACTGGCGCAGTGGACGCCGAAGCTGGTGGCCAAGCTGAAGACCCTGCCGGCGTTGACCGATGTGGCTACGGACCAGCTCAACAACGGGCTCAAGACGAACGTTACGATTGACCGCGATACGGCGTCGCGGCTGGGAATTTTCCCGCAGGCGATCGACAACACGCTGTATGACGCGTTCGGACAACGGCAGGTTTCGACTATATTCACGCAGCTGAACCAGTATCACGTGATTCTGGAAGTCCTCCCGAGTTTTGCGCTGACTCCCGAGGCTCTGAAAGACATTTATATTCGCCCCAGCACAACCGCGGCGAATACGGGCGCACCCACGGCCAACGGCACGTCAATTACAACCAGCGGCGCGCCGGTCCCGATTTCGACGTTCACGAAGATGAAGTCAAGCAGCGCGTCGCTAGCGGTTAACCACCAGGGACAATTTCCCGTAGTGACACTCTCGTTCAACCTCGCGCCCGGAGCTTCGCTGGGCGACGCCACTAAAGCGATCCAGCAGGCGGAGACGGAAATCCAGCTGCCGCTGAGCATCCACGCGGCATTTCAGGGAACGGCCGCGGCGTTCCAGAATTCTCTGGCGTCCGAGCCCTATTTGATTCTGGCGGCTGTGATTACGGTCTACATTGTGCTCGGGGTGTTGTATGAAAGTTACATCCATCCCGTGACAATTCTCTCGACACTGCCGTCGGCGGGCGTGGGCGCGATTCTCGCTTTAATGGTCACGGGAAATGACCTGACCGTTGTGGCTTTGATCGGCATCATCTTGCTGATCGGCATTGTGAAGAAGAACGCCATCATGATGATTGACTTCGCGCTCGAGGCTGAACGCGAAGAGCACAAGCCGCCGGAGGAAGCGATCTATCAGGCGTGCCTGCTGCGTTTCCGGCCCATCATGATGACGACGATGGCGGCGCTGCTCGGGGGATTGCCGCTGGCGCTGGGATCGGGGACAGGCGCGGAACTGCGCCGGCCCCTCGGCATCACGATTGTCGGCGGATTGCTGCTGAGTCAGTTGCTCACGCTGTACACGACGCCGGTGGTCTACTTGTGGTTTGACCGGCTGGCGCACCGGTTCTCGCGATACAGCATCGGAAATCCGATTCCGAAGAACGAGCCGATGTCGGCGGATTGATGCCGGCCATTGCACGTGTTCAATGAAGCATGAGTATCTCGTCTCCATTTATCCGGCGCCCGATTGGCACGTCGCTGCTGGCAGCGGCGCTGCTGATGTCTGGAATTCTCGCCTTTAACTTCCTGCCGGTGGCTTCGCTGCCGACCGTGGATTTTCCGGTGATCAGTGTGGGGTCGAGTCTGCCCGGGGCGGACCCGCAGACTATGGCCTCGGCGGTGGCCACGCCACTGGAACGGCAGTTCGGACGAATTGCGGCCGTCAATCAGATGACTTCCTCCAGTCAGCTGGGCTCGACCAGCATCACCATGCAATTCGATCTGAACCGGAACATTGATGCTGCGGCCCGGGACACGCAAGCGGCGATCAATGCAGCGCGCGGCCAGCTCCCCGCGAATCTGCCGAACAATCCGACCTACCGGAAAGTAAATCCCGCCGACTCGCCCATTCTTATTCTGGCTCTATCGTCTGACACCGCAACGGTGGCGCAGATGTACGACGTGGCCGACTCGATTCTGTCGCAGAAACTGGCGCAGGTGAGCGGGGTGGGGCAGGTGTTTGTGTGGGGCTCGTCGCAACCTGCGGTGCGGGTCGAGGTGAATCCGACGCTGCTGAACAAGCTGGGCGTCGGGCTTGACACGGTGCGGAGCGCGCTCAACGCGGCGAACTCGAATGCTCCGAAAGGGCAGGTATCGGGCTACGCGCGGAACAATACTTTCAGCGACAACGACCAGCTCTTCACCGCCGACCAATACCGCCCGCTGATTGTGGCTTACCGCAATGGAGCAGCGGTGCGGTTGGGCGATGTGGCTGACCTGACGGACTCGGTGGCGGATGTACGCAACATCGGGCTGGCCAACGGCAAACCGGGCGTCCTCATGCCGATTTTCCGGCAGCCGGGCGCCAACATCATCGACACCGTGGACCGCGTGCGCGCGCTCATGCCGTATCTCCAGTCCTCGATCTCGCCCGCCATCAAATTGACGGTCGTCATGGATCGTACGGTCACCGTACGGGCGTCGGTGAAAGACATCGAAACGACGCTGCTCATTTCGATTTTCCTCGTAATCATGGTGGTGTTCGTGTTTTTGCGAACGGTGCGCGCCACCATCATCCCCAGCATCGCCGTGCCCATGTCGCTGGTGGGAACGTTCGGGGGCATGTACCTGCTGGGCTACAGCTTGGACAATCTGTCGCTGATGGCGTTGGCCATCTCTACGGGATTCGTAGTCGATGATGCGATCGTCGTGCTGGAGAACATTACCCGTTACGTTGAGCACGGCATGGGCGCGGTACAGGCGGCGTTCAAAGGGGCGGCGGAGATTGGATTTACCGTGGTCTCAATGAGCACGTCGCTGGTAGCGGTCTTCATTCCGCTGCTGCTGATGGGCGGGATCGTGGGCCGGTTGTTCCGGGAGTTTGCGGTGACGCTGAGTATCGCGATCGGCGTGTCATTGCTGGTTTCGCTGACCACCACGCCCACCATGTGCGCGAAGTTTCTGCGGCCGCCCAGGAAGGACGAGAAGCACAACTTCTTCTATCGCTACAGCGAGTGGTTTTTCGACCGGCTGCTGGCGGTCTACACCCGAGCACTGAAATGGGTTCTCGCGCACCAGCCGCTGACCGGAGTTGTAACAGTCCTGGTGGCCGTGTTGAGCATTTATCTCTACTTCAAAGTGCCCACGGGATTTTTCCCGCAGCAGGACACGGGGCGCATCATGGGCGCGGTGATGGCGGCGCAGGACACTTCCTTCCAGTCCATGGAAGGGAAGATGAAGAGTTACGTCAACATCGTGATGAAAGATCCGGCGGTCGATACAGTCGTGGGCTTTGCCGGCGGCGGTTCGCCGTTGAATCAGGGACGATTCTTCATGATGTTGAAGCCGCTGGAGCAGCGGGGGACCTGTAAGAACCTTCATTTCTGGCAGCGCTGCCCGAATGTGACCGCGGACGATGTGATCAACCGGCTGCGGGGAAAGCTGTCGGTGGTTCCGGGCGCGACGCTGATTTTGCAGTCGGCCCAGGACCTGACGATTGGCGGAAGATTCGGCAACGCGCAGTATCAATACACGCTGCAGAGCGCGAATCTCGACGACCTGAACAACTGGGCGCCGCGTTTGCTGGCGAAACTGCGATCCCTGCCGGAATTGCGCGATCAGAATTCGGACCAGCAGGATAAGGGACTGCAGGCCAAGCTGGTCATCGACCGTGACACGGCGAGCCGGATGGGTATTAATGCCCAGACTCTGGACAACGCTCTCTACGACGCGTTTGGTCAGCGGCAGGTTTCCACCATGTACCGGCCGCTCAACCAGTATCACGTGGTGATGGAAGTGGCGCCGCAATTCCAGCAGACACCGGAAGCCCTACAGAATATCTATCTCCGCTCGACCACGGGAACGCCGGTGCCGCTGGCGGCGTTCACGCACTATGAACCTTCAAACACGCCCCTGTCTGTGAGTCACCAGGGCCAGGTGCCCTCGGTGACGATCTCGTTCAACCTGGCGCCGGGCGTTTCTCTTGGTCAGGCGACGGATGCGATTGAAAAGGCCGAGCGCACGATCGGGTTTCCGCCCACGATCCAGGCGAGCTTTCAGGGCACTGCCGCTGCCTTTCAGGATTCGCGTTCCAATATGCTGGTCCTGATCATCACCGCGCTGGCCGCTGTCTACATTGTGCTGGGGATGCTTTACGAGAGCTATATTCATCCCATTACGATTCTCTCCACGATACCGTCGGCCGGCGTGGGAGCGCTGCTGGCGCTGCTGTTGACGCACAACGAGCTCAACGTGATTGGGATGATTGGCATCATCCTGCTGATTGGCCTGGTGAAAAAGAACGCCATCATGATGATCGACGTGGCCCTCGACGTCGAGCGAACCCAGGGAAAGAAGCCTGCAGAAGCGATTTACGAGGCATGCATCCTGCGTTTTCGGCCGATCATGATGACGACCATGGCGGCGCTGCTGGGCGGGCTGCCGCTGGCCTTGGGCACGGGAACCGGGTCGGAGCTGCACCGGCCGTTGGGAATCACAATTGTCGGCGGATTGATCGTGAGCCAGATGCTAACGCTATTCACTACGCCCGTGGTTTACGTGTATCTGGACCGATTGCGATTGGCCTTGCGGGGCGAAAGGGAAGAAACTCCTCCGGCAGCTTCATCGCCGGTCACGCCGAGCCCCAGTCCCGCGCACTGAAAACGGTTGGCCGGGAGAAACCTTCAAGCCGCTTCGCCGGCTCTCGACAAATCCTTCATTCCGAAGGAACAAGTCGACTACACTAAGAAGCTTATGCAACCTGGCTGTAGAAATTCTGCATCGCAGCAGCCAGGAGAAGCGTTGCTGCGTGCGCAAGGGACACCTTGTCCCGTATGATAGGGGATCAACAATAGCACTGCTCGAGAGGTACTTTCGTCCCGGGTTTGCCGGGAGCCAGCGAGTCTGCGATTTTTCGTTTTCGACAACTTCCTCCAGGAGTCACGGATGCTACAGAAAGCAGCGGCTCTGTTTCTTGCTTGCGCAAGCATGGCCCTATGTGTGAGTTGCGGTTCTACTACCAGTCGTTATTTGTACGCGGCGTTGCCCACGTCCGACCAGATCGTCGTTTTTCGTGAGGACCCCAACTCGGGCATACTCACGCAGCTGGCGTCCAGTCCGGTCACGGCGGGGCCGTCCGTTCACTCCCTTGTGGTTCATCCCTCCAGCAAATTCTTATACGCCGCGAACGCCGGCGAGGGCGACGTTTCTTTGTTCACGATTTCGTCCTCCGGCGCGCTCACCGAAGTGACGCGGGCGGTCGCGGGCAACCAACCCACGGTGCTTGCCATGGACCCGGCCGGGGCCTATTTATACGTCGCCAATTCCGGCGGGCAAAGCATTTCTGTGTTTTCCATCGACCCGGTGCACGGTACGTTAAGTTCGGTTACGCAGACCTCATCAGGTCTGACGGCTCCGCTCGGTATCACTCCGATCAACATACAAGTGTCGCCGTCGGGAGGATTTCTCTACGTCACGGGTGCAGGACAGCCTGCCGGCTATATCGAAATATTCAGCCTCAGCCAGGGAGTTCTTACCCCGCTCAGTCCGCCGTTCTCCTACACGGGTACGAATCCTTACGGGCTGGCGGTTTCGCCCGATGGCAGTTATCTTTACACCGCCAACAACGTCGATAACTCCATTTCTGAGTTCACGATCAGCGGGGGGGCCCTCAGCCAGTTCGCCAACTCCCCGATCGGCCTGCCATCGGGATCTTCGACGCCGGTCGCCCTTCTGATCGACAAGAAAGGCGCTTTTCTGTACGCAGCCGATCAAGGCTCGAATAATCTTTCAGGGTACTCGATCGGCACCGGTGGTGGGATCTCTCTGCTCGTGGATTCGCCGTTTGTCACCGGAGCGCAGCCTGGCGTTCTTGCCAGTGATCCAGCCGGCAAATACCTGTTTGTAGGAACCCAGAAGAGCATTGAGTCCTTCAGTCTCAACACCAGCACGGGGGACCTTACTTCTGTCGGCACTTACACGATCCCGCAAGCCACGACTTCGATTGCGACGACGTTCTGAACTTGCTCTGAGCCGCGGGACCGATGATTGAACAATTTTGATTTAACAAGCGGGTGACAATTCGTTCCGCCAGGATTGGGACAATGCGCTGAACGGTACGAATAACGCGGGCAGAGCAGCAACAGCGTCTGGTAATGGCGCTGACTCCGTGCCGGGATCGGATCCGCACCAATGAAAATCGCCAGTGCCGCCAGCGCATTTCCCAAGCATTACTATTCCCAGAAATTCCTGCTGGAACAACTGCAGGAGTATTGGGGCGACCGGTTAAGGAATCCGCAGCTGCTGGCGCGGCTGCATCGCAACGTCGCCGTGGAAGGCCGCTATCTGGCGTTGCCCACCGAAAAATATTATGAAATCACGACCTGGGGCCAGGCGAATGATATCTGGATTCAGGTGGCCCAGGAACTCGGGGAACAAGCGCTCTGCCGCGCGTTGCACCATGCCGGGCTCGACCCGAGCGAACTGGGTGCGCTGTTCTTTACCTCCGTCACTGGGATTTCGAGCCCCTCGATCGATGCGCTGCTGATCAACCGCATGGGACTGCCGGCAAATATTCGGCGTGTACCGATTTTTGGATTGGGGTGCGTGGCGGGAGCGGCGGGAATTGCGCGCGCAGCGGATTATGTGCGCGCCTATCCGTCGCAGGCAGCCGCACTCGTGTCGGTAGAGCTCTGCTCGTTGACCATTCAACGGGACGATCTTTCGGTGGCCAATCTGATTTCCTCGGGACTGTTTGCGGATGGCTCGGCAGCGGTGATTGTTACGGGCGACAATCTGAATGCCGCGGGGCCGGAAATCCTGGCGACGCGATCGGTGTTTTATCCCGACACCGAAGAGATGATGGGATGGAAAGTAACTGAGAAGGGCTTTCGCATCACGCTTTCACCGGAGGTGCCGGTGCTGATTCGCGAGCATCTGGGGCATGACGTGGACGCATTCCTCGGCGAGCACGGGCACCAGCGCGGCGACATTGGAAGTTGGGTGCTGCACACCGGCGGGCCGAAAGTGCTGGAGGCGACGGCGGCGGCGCTTGATCTGCACGACGGCCAACTCGATGCTTCCTGGGATTGCCTGAAAAGGGTCGGGAACCTTTCGTCGGCGTCGGTTCTGGTAGTGCTGGAAGATGTGATGAAGAACCGGCGTCCAGAGTCCGGCACGCTGGGCGTGCTGGCGGCTATGGGGCCGGGATTCTGTTCAGAACTGCTGCTGCTGCGGTGGTAAGGCCAGAAGATATGAGTCAGAGTGTGCCAGACTCGACCGACGTTTTCGTGATTGGGGGCGGTCCTGCGGGACTGGCGGCTGCGATCGCAGCGCGGGAGCGCGGGCTTCGCGTCCTGGTGGCCGATGGAGCGCAGCCGCCTATCGACAAGGCCTGCGGCGAAGGCTTGCTGCCGGATGGGCGGGCGGCGTTGGAGCGGCTTGGGGTCCACGTGCCGCTGTCCGATGCGCATCCGTTTCGCGGCATTCGTTTTGCGAGCGCCGCTTTGTCGGCGGAGGCACCGTTTCCGGGCCATGGCTGCGGCGTGGCAGTGCGCCGCACAGTGCTGCATCGCCTGATGAACGAGCGCGCATCGCAACTCGGCGTCGGCCTGTTATGGCGGACGGCGGTGACGGGCATTTCTTCCGAAGGAGTATATCTGGGCGATCGCTTGGTGCGCGCGCGCTGGATTGTGGGCGCGGACGGCTCGAATTCACGTGTCCGGCGCTGGGCCGGTCTTGATGGCGGTTCGCGGGCGAGCTTGCGCTATGCGTTTCGGCGGCACTATCGCGTGGCTCCCTGGAGCGACCACATGGAGGTCTATTGGGGCGACCGCTGTCAGGGCTACTCCACGGCGGTGAGCGGCGAGCAAGTCTGCGTGGCCCTGGCTTCACATGATTCCAGTCTGCGTCTGGAGGAAGGGCTGCGGGCGCTGCCCAGGCTGAGTGAACGACTGGCTGGAGCCGAGACAGTCTCTGCGGAACGCGGGGCTCTCACCGGCAATCGCAGACTCACACGCGTGTGGCGAGGGAATGTGGCGCTGATTGGCGATGCGTCGGGAACTGTCGATGCGATCACGGGAGAAGGGCTCGGACTGGCATTCAGCCAGGCGGTTGTGTTGGCTCGATGTCTGGAGTCCGGCGATCTCAGAAGCTATCAGACTGAGCATCGCAAGCTGGCCCTGCGTCCGCGCTGCATGGCCCGGCTGATGCTTACTCTCGATCAACGGCCGTGGCTGCAGCAGCGCACGCTGCAGGTTTTTCAGCAGCGGCCCGAGGTCTTCCGTCGGTTTTTGGAATTGCACGTGGGAGCATTGCCACCCCTGCACGTGGTGGGGGACGGACTCACTCTGGGATGGGGGCTGTTAACCGCATAACATGAACGTCCCCAGCCGCAAGGCCCACGATAATTTTCCCTGGCGCAGTGTTGGATTGGCGATTGTAAGTGTGCTGGTCGCGTTTGCTGTTTCAGCCGGGGCGCAGAGCACATCGTTCCAAGTGGATCCCTCGCAAACAACTGTGAAGTTCACGCTGGGAGATGTTCTCCACACTGTGCATGGAACCTTTCATTTGAAGCGCGGAGCGTTGCAGTTCGAACCGGCTTCGGGAAAACTTTCGGGCGAGATTGTGGTCGATGCCAAGAGCGGCGAGAGCGGCAGCGGCATGCGCGACCGCAAGATGCACAAGGAGATTCTGGAGAGCGACCGACATCCTGAAATTGCTTTTCGTCCGGACAAGATTGAGGGCGCTGTGGCGAGTCAGGGAAAATCTTCGGTGAAGGTTCACGGCATGTTCAGCATTCACGGGGTCGACCGCGAGATCATGGTTCCGGCAGAAGTGGAAATGTCTGCCGACCACTGGACTGCGACGGTTCATTTCACGGTTCCGTATGCGAAATGGGGGATGAAAAATCCGAGCACGCTCTTCTTGCGAGTGAACGATTACGTCGAGATTGATTTAGTTGCGGTGGGAATCGTGGCGGCCAAGTCCGCCAGTTCGTCTCAGTAGCCGTCCTGCGGCACGATGCCTTTCGCTTCCGTGCACTCATAGCAGCGGCCCGCAGCAAGATTCTTGTATTCTTCGGTGCGTCCGCTGGGCCAATCGATCACGACGCGCTCGATGCGGTCTCGTTTCTCCAGGCCGAACGTCACTGGAAGTTCAGACTGCGACAAGTAGCTGGAGCCGCCCTTCACCATTCGCATTTGCGTGATGCCGCCGGCAAAAACGCGCAGGCTTGCGCCGATTCCGTCGCGGTTGGATTTCGTTCCCACCAGACGAAACCGAATGCTGCGATTGCCGGTGAGTTGATCGTTGCGATACAGATACGCCGGGCCGTTGTTGGTGGTGAGAAGCAGGTCAAGGTCGCCGTCGCGATCAAAGTCGGCATAGGCCAGGCCACGGCCGACTTTCGGCTGGTCGAAGCCTCCACCAACTTCTGCGGCAACATCGCGAAAGCTTCCCTTGCCGTTGTTGAGGAAAAGCTGAGGAGGCTGCGCATATCCCACGTTGCCGCGAATGTTGCGCACGGTTTCGTCAATATGTCCGTTGGCCACGGCGAAGTCGAGCCAGCCATCAAGATTGACGTCAAGAAACGAGCAGCCAAATCCGAGGCTGTTTCTGGAAGCGATGCCCACTCCGGATTGCGGCGCGATGTCTTCAAAACTCTTGCCGCTCATCCGGTAGAGTCCGATCATTTCGTTGTCGAAATTCGTGATCGCGACGCCCGGCGTGCCCGAATTATCGAAATCAGCCACGTCAACACCCATGCCGGCGCGGGCCTTGCCTTCGCTGCTGAAAGCGAGTCCGGCCTCCACCGCGGCATCTTTGAACGTGCCGTTGTGCTGGTTGCGATACAACTTGTTGGGCTGAGTGTCATTGGCCACAAGCAAATCGGGCCAGCCATCGTGGTTGGCGTCAAACAGCGCGACGCCCAGCGATTTCGAACTGCTGTCGAAGATTCCGCTCGCTGCCGTAACATCTTCGAACGTGCCGTCGCCACGATTGTGAAACAGCCAACAGGTCTCTCCGCGATAGGCTTCGGGAGTGCAATAGGACTTATGTTTTCCGTCGAGGCTGCAGAAGACATCGTGCTCGGGCGACCACTTCACGTAGTTGCACACGAAAAGATCGAGTAAGCCGTCGCGGTCATAGTCGAACCACAATGCGGACGTGCTGAATCCCTCGCGCTTCCCCAGTCCGCTGGAAGTCGTGACATCAACGAATGTGCCTCTGCCGGTATTGCGGAACAAGCGGTTCTGACCTACGCATGTGATCAGAATGTCCGGGAAACCGTCATTGTCGTAATCGCCGACGGCCACGCCCATGCCGTACATTTCGACATCGAGCCCGGCGCGCACGGTGACGTCGGTGAAAGTTCCGTTGCGATTGTTGTGGTAGAGGCGCAGCGTGGAGCGTATCTTCCTGTGGCCCGGCCAGTCGCCGCCGTTGATTAGCAGAATGTCCTGCCAGCCGTCGCGATCGTAATCCAGGAAAGCGCAGCCGGAGCCCAGAGTTTCAGGCAGGAACTTGCCGCCGAAGGCTCCGCTATTGTGCTGGAAGTGGATTCCCGCCTGGCTGGTCACGTCGGTAAATCGAAAGCCCGGAGAAGTGAGCGCGCCGGTCTGCGCCGTCAGAGCCCGCAAACCAGGCAAGTGCGACCACGACGCCAGTCCCGCCATTCCCCACAGGAAAGACCGGCGATTCACGGAACATTTCACGGAACGTTTACCAGCCCGGCACGAATCGCGTAGACCACCAGCTCCGCAGTTTTATGAATTCCGAGGGAGTTCATGATGTTCGCGCGATGAACGGCGACGGTGTTGGCACTGAGATCGAGGGCAGTGGCGATCTCTTTGTTGGACTTGCCGTCGACGATCATCTGCAGCACTTCCAGTTCGCGTTGCGTGAGCGCGGCGCTGCGCTCGCCCTTCAGAACGGATTTCTGCTCGACCTGCGGGTCGAACACCGTTTCTCCAGCGGCAACCTTGCGGATGGCCGCTCCGAGTTCCAGGTCCAGTGCGTTCTTGAGAACGTATCCCCTGGCGCCGGCTTCGATCGCCTGCCGCACCCACGTGCCTTCCGTATGCATGCTGAGCATAAGCACCGCGGTGTGCGGGGAATCCTCAATGATCTGCCGCGTGGCTTGGAGGCCGTTCATGCCGGGCAGAGCGCAATCCATAACCACCACCTGGGGATGAAGTTCTTTCGCCAGTTTGATGGAATCCTCGCCGCTGCCCGCTTCGCCGACAACTTCCATGTCGGACTCGTCTTCTAACATGCGACGGAACCCACGCCGCACCAGGCTGTGATCATCCACCAGCAACACTGTGATCTTCTTTTCCATAAGACTCCGCTTTCTCCCTGGGGACGGCCAGATGCACCCGGGTTCCACCTTCGGGCGGGCGCGAAAAAACAATTTGCCCGCCCATCAACTCAGAACGCTCGCGCATGGCTACCAGGCCAATCCCATGCTTGTTAGTGCGCTCCGCGAGTCCGACTCCGTGGTCTTCCACTTCCAGTTCAAGGGCATGGGGCAAGAAACGCAAGCGCACCCACACCGCTTTAGCGCCAGAGTGCCGCGCCACATTGTTCAGCGCTTCCTGCAGCACGCGGTAGACATGCACGCCGGCGCCGCCATCCACAGGAAACGGCGCGCCCTGCTTCTCATAGGATATGGCAATTCCGGTTTGCCTTTCTATGGTGGGAATATACCAGTCAAGCGTACTCTCGAGTCCAGCCTCGTCGAGCATCACGGGATGCAGCGCCTGCGAGAGACTGCGAACGCTCTCCAAAGTAGTCTGCACAGTCTCAAGCACTTCCTGCAAATCCGCCCGCAGCGACGAACCCTCGGGCGCATGCGTTCCCGCGCGGCGCAACATCGAGCCAACGGCAGTGAGAATTTGACCGAACTCATCGTGCAGTTCGCGCGAGATGTAGCGCAGCGTGGATTCCTGAGTGGCGATCAATTTCTGCGCCAGTTCGCTGCGGCGCTCCGAAACCTCGGCCAGACGCGCGAATAACCGCCGGTTCCAGCGAATCACCGAAAGCCCGTTCAGCAGGATCGCCAGAAGCGTGGCGGCCAGAAACACGTAGACCTGGCTTTGTACACGGTCGTAGATCTGCACGATGCGTTGTCCGGCTTGCTCTTCGTTCTCGCTGTTTTGCACCAGCAGGCGAGCCACGGCCGTGCTCAGCGCCGCCTGCCGTTCCTGGAGAGAAAGTTGGATCTGCTCGCGTGCCTCTTTTTCCTTGCCACTATTCGCAAGGGCGAAGACGCGGTCGACGGCATCCCAGAATTGGCTGAAATTGCTGGTGAGAAACGCACTCTGTTCCGGAGTTCGGCTAGACGCGGCAAATCCTGCTTCCAGACGCATGGCGTCGTCCAGATCCGTGCGAATGCGCTGGAACTGCGCCGACCATGCGGTCAAAGGATAAGGCTCATCGCTGCTGACCATATCGCGCATGTCCACGGCGAGCAGGTTGAGATCGTTTTGGATTCTCAGCAACTGCAGGGAATCCTTGCGGTTGCGATCCACCAGTCCGGTCTGCAATTTGCGCAGCCCGGTTACCTGCCAGGTGATGTAGGCGGAATACGCCACCACCGCGGACAGCGTGATCAGCAGGCCCAGCAGCAGGCCCAGAGTCGGTGAACGGTCCGGCGGAGACGGGCGGGACACGCCCCGAGCATACAACGCGGGCGGGGCAACTGTCACAGGGCAGTCCGGCGCTGCGCCCGGAGATGTGTGACAATGCAGTAATAATGAAGCCAAACCGGGCGCGACGGAGTCAAACAGGAGATTGAGTACTCCAGCCAAAGAAGCCACGAAGCCTCCGAAGATGCAGCGACTGAAGGCCGTTTGGCCGGAAGTCTGGAAGTTGATGCGTCCGCGCCGCGGACTGCTCGCGCTGGGCTTTGTGCTGATGGTGATCAACCGGGTTTCCGGCTTCGTACTCCCGGCCTCCACAAAATTCCTGATCGATGACGTCATCAACAAGCATCACATCGCCGGACTGCAGCGTCTGGTTGGGTTCGTGTTGCTGGCCACGGTTGTCCAGGGCATCACTTCATTTTCTCTGACGCAATTGCTCTCGAAAGCGGCGCAGCGGCTGATTGCCGAACTCCGCGAAGCAGTGCAGAGGCACATTTCGCGCTTGCCTGTTTCTTTTTACGACGCGAACAAAACCGGAGCACTCGTATCGCGCATCATGAGCGACGTAGAAGGAATCCGAAATTTGCTGGGCACCGGGCTCGTGGATTTTGCGGGAGGTCTGCTAACCTCCGGCATTGCCTTGTGGTGGCTGATGCGCATCAGTCCGCGCATGACGCTGATTGCGCTGGGATCGCTGGCGGCGTTCGGTGGGTTCCTGGGCAAGGCTTTCGCCACGATCCGTCCAATCTTTCGCGAACGCGGAAAGATCAATGCGGAGGTGACGGGACGGCTCACGGAGTCCCTCGGTGGGGTTCGCGTCATCAAGGGATACCACGCTGAAAACCGGGAAGAAGCTGTGTTCGCGACGGGGGTCCGAAGACTGCTGGATAACGTCATGCGGACGCTAACCGCGACCTCCGTGATGAGTCTCTCGGCGAGCGTGCTGCTGGGCGTGGTGGGCGCCGCGACCATGTACGTGGGAGCGCGCCAGAGCTTGGCCGGTACTCTGACCCCGGGGGATTTCTTCTCGTTCACCCTTACTTTGCCGTTTTTGGTCGCGCCGATGATGCAGATCGTGTCGATCGGCACGCAGCTAACCGAGGCGTTGGCTGGGCTGGAGCGCACGCAGGAAATCATGCGGGAGCGGCCGGAAGATCAGGACCCAAAGCGCTCCATGCCGCTTCGCGACATCGTAGGCACGGTCGAGTTCGACCATGTGACTTTCAGCTACGACGGAACGCACGACGTTCTGCGCGACGTTTCCTTCCGCTCTGAGCCGGGAACGGTGACCGCGCTCGTGGGTTCGTCGGGCTCGGGAAAGTCGACGACGATCGGCTTGATTTCGGCTTTCTACGTTCCATCGAAAGGCATTGTCCGCGTGGACGGCGTGGACTTGAGTACTGTGCGGCTCGACTCTTACCGCACTCGCTTGGGAGTAGTACTGCAGGAATCATTTCTGTTCGACGGGACGATCCGCGAAAATGTCGCTTTCTCGCGGCCAGACGCCAGCGAGGAAGAAGTCATGCGCGCCTGCCGCATCGCGCGCGTCGACGAGTTCGCCGAGTCGTTTGCCGACAAGTACAACACGGTGGTGGGTGAGCGTGGAGTAAAACTTTCGGGCGGGCAGCGGCAGCGCATCTCGATTGCCCGCGCGATTCTAGCGGAGCCGCGCATCCTGATTCTGGACGAAGCAACTTCCAGTCTCGACTCGGAATCGGAACAGATGATCCAGCAGGGCTTGTCGTATCTGATGCAGGGCCGCACTACGTTCGTCATCGCGCACCGGCTTTCCACGATTCGCCGCGCCGACCAGATTATGGTGATGGAACAAGGGCAGATTGTGGAGCGAGGGACGCACGCCCAGCTTTATGCCGCGCGCGGCCGTTACTACGATTTGTACACGCGGCAACACGGCGTCGAGGAAAACCTATTCCTGGCTCCGGGCGAAGGCGACGCGGTCGCGGTAACGGGCAACGGCTCAGACGGCAAGAATGGCGATGTGAAGGCGGCGGACGCCCTGCGCGTGCTGCGAGGAGAGATGCGGTAGCGCCTTATGACGACTGCCCCCGTAGTGTCCTCGGCGCACGGCACTCTCGCGGTTCGGATTGAAAATCTTTGCCGTCACTACCGCATGGGCGAGACTCTGATCCGCGCCGTCGACGGAGTCTCCGTTGAAATTCGCGCAGGTGAGTTTGTCGCGCTGCTCGGCAGTTCCGGTTCCGGCAAGTCCTCCGTGCTGAATCTGATTGCAGGACTCGACCGTCCGACCTCGGGAAGCGTGGTTGTGCAGGATCGTGATCTGGCAAAACTCTCGCGCGAAGAACTGGCGAAATATCGGCTCCATGTCGTGGGGATGGTGTTTCAGTCTTTTAATCTGATCGCCAGCATGACGCTTGCGGAAAACGTGGAACTGCCTCTGCGTTTTGCCGAGGTAGATCGCAGTCAGCGGGCGAATCTGGCTCGTGAGGCCTTGGAGCGCGTGGGACTGCGAGCGCGCATGCACCATCGTCCCAGCGAGCTTTCCGGCGGTGAACAGCAGAGGGCCGCGCTGGCGCGTGCTTTGATCAACCGTCCGCAGCTTCTGCTGGCCGACGAACCAACGGGAAATCTCGACAGCCATACCGGAACGGAAATCATGGACATGGTCCGGCAATTCAACCGCGAGTTGGGAATGACCGTCGTGATGGTGACGCACGAGCGCGCCCTGGCCGAGCGCTACGCGCAACGCATGATTTTTCTGGCGGACGGGAAGTTGATTGACGACCGGGCCATCACAGCCAGCGTGGCCGATTTGCGCGAGCACGGAGGACGGCAGTGAAGATTCCCGATTTAACCGAACTCGCCCTCCGGAATCTGCGCGAGTCGCTGCTGCGAAACTCGCTGACGACGATTGGCATCTCGGTGGGCGTTGCCTCGCTCGTCGCGATGCTCTCGCTGGGCATTGGCCTGCGCCAGATGTTCTCGCAACGTCTCGCCAAGTCGGGCTTGTTTGATACGGTTCTGGTTACATCCCGGCGGGACTTGCGCAACTTTGATCGCAACGACCAGCACAACGGCCCAACTCCGGGCGAGAGCCGCATTCTGGACGAGGCCGCGCGCCAAGAAATCGAGCGTCTGCCTAACGTACTCGAAGCTTATCCTGACATTCGTTTTGTCACTGAGCTGCGTTACGACGACAAGCCGCATCTCACGACGATTTCGGCGCTGCCCTCCTCGGCAAAAGCTAACGACGCTTTCGAAGGAATGCAGGGGGACTTTTTTTCCTCCGAGACCGCGCCTGAGGCCATTCTGCAGAAATCGTTTGCCGCGGAATTGCTCGGGAAGACCTCGGCTCCAGGTGCGCCCGAGGCAAATGTCGCGGAACTCGCAAAACCGCTACTGGGCGAGGAACTGATCATGCGCTACGCGCAGCGGGCACCGGCACCTTCGCAGCCATTGCCGCTTCGAGCCAGTGAAGCTGCGCCCGTGGACGACAGCCTGGCGGGCGCGGCGTATTCCGTGATTTCGCGCGAGCAGAAGCTCAAGATTGTGGGCGTTTCCGACCTGGACCCGGAGAGCATGCGCGGCCCCACGCGCGCCAAGGTTTTCCTGCCGTTGAAGCTGGCCGAGAGCTTGCACGTAATGCAGCCTACGGATCTGCGTGAAATCTCACGGGCGGCCAGCGATCAGCCGGTTTATTCCTCGGTCAGCGTGCGGGTGAAGAATCCGGGCCAGGTGCAGTCCGTGGAGCGTGCCGTCAAGAACATGGGGTTTACTACGTTTTCGATTCTCGACGCCAGTCGTGGGCTGCAACAGGTTTTCACAGTCTTGTTCGCGTTTCTCGGAATTTTCGGCAGCCTCGCATTGATCGTCGCCTCCATCGGGATCGTGAACACATTGGTGATGGCGATTCTCGAACGGCGCCGCGAGATTGGCATCATGAAAGCCATCGGCGCCAGCGACGGCGACGTAAGAGCAATTTTCTTTGCGGAAGCCGGCGCCATGGGAATCCTGGGGGGCGTGGTGGGGGTGGCGCTGGGTTGGGCGATCGGACAGGTCATCAACATTGGAACCAATATTTACCTGAAGAACCAGTCTTTTCCGCCAGTACATTTGTGGGCAGTGCCGTGGTGGCTAGTCGTGTTTGCCATCGCGTTCGCGTTCTTTGTGAGCCTTGCTGCAGGTCTCTATCCGGCGGGGCGCGCTGCCCGGCTCGATCCCGTACAGGCGCTGCGCTACGAGTGATCGGACCTGCATGCGCCGACCGAAAATGATTCGCGCCCTCATCCTTGGCTGCTTGTTGCTTTTGATGGCGAGCGCCGCGGCGGCGCAGAGCCGCATCGATTGCGGTGCTCTGAACAGCCGCATCCTCAAGCAAGCGGTTCACTATTGCGTCTACTTACCCGCAGGTTACGATGCGGGCGCGGCGCAAAATCCTCCTCGGCGCTATCCGCTCCTCTACTTTCTGCACGGCCTGGGCGACAACGAGCAAACTCTTTTCAACAGCGGCGGCTGGACCCTGCTCGACGATCTGCGCAACCAGCACAAGCTGGGCGACTTCCTCATCGTTGCGCCCGAAGGCCGCCGCAGTTTCTACATCAACTCGGCCGACGGTTCCGTCGACTACAGCGATTTTTTTCTGCAGGAGTTTCTGCCGTACATCGAGAGCAAATACCGGATTCGTCCTGGCCGGGCAGGACGCGCCATCAGCGGAATTTCCATGGGCGGTTACGGGGCATTGCGCTTTGCGTTCGCGCATCCGGAACTGTTTTCAGCCGTAAGCGCGCAGAGTGCCGCGCTCATCACGGAGTCACCGCGAGAATTAGATGCCGCCTCCCAAACAGGAGCGCCCCTGGCCGGAGTTCTGGGGGCAGTGTTCGGCAAGCCCATCAACGTGCCTCACTGGAATGAGAACAGTCCATTCCTTCTGGCGAAAAGAAATGCCGCAGCGCTGCGAAAGACGGCCATCTATTTCAACTGTGGCCAGGACGACAACTACGGTTTTGAAAAAGGAGCAGCAGCCCTGCACGACGAGCTGCAAAAAGAGAGTGTGAAACACGAGTACCACGCGTATCCCGGCGACCACGGACTGGCATACTTTATGTCGCACTTCGCCGAGGTCATGGAATTCCATTCCAGGGAGTTCGGCCTGTTGCCCCAGCACTGAGATTCATCCCGCATGTTGTAAACTAGCCAGAAGCGGCCGGACGCGCGTCGCTTCTCGCAAGAGCTGCAGCGGCCGGAGAGGTGGCCGAGTGGTTGATGGCTCCGGTCTTGAAAACCGGCATACCCGAAAGGGTATCGGGGGTTCGAATCCCTCCCTCTCCGCCATAATTTTTATTTTCAGCAAGTTGTAAGCTGGTGATACCTCACGTGATTCCGAGTTGAATCGGAGGTGCCACCAGTGCCCAATACACAGTCCAAAGAAGTAAACCTCACCAAACGAGTCCAAACCAGCAAGGGGCTGCGGTATTGCCCCGTCGCCCTGTCAGCGCGCCTTCGAAAGCCGCGATTTGGTATTCATCCGTTGCACATGCATTCGTGCCGGCAATCCGGCAGTAAGTTGTACAAATGGTGAACGGCCACATCATAGGCCACATCGGTCTGCAATTCCCTTCGCTTCGCTTCGTAGCCAACAAGCGCGCACATCGCCGGTTTGAAATAGGAGTACCAGAGGCCATTCTTCCGTCCATGCACGGCGAATTCGCAGCTGTTAAACTCAGACTCCATTTCCTACGTGCGGGTTCAGCAAGAACCGCCGTGGCAGGTGTTCCCATCATGGTGGGGTGGCGAAATGGCTATGAGCTGAATGTGCTAAGAATGTACCAATCGGCGACGGCGGTTCATCCAATTTCCCACAAGCCGACTTCTGGCCCCTGAATACCTGCGCTGGCTCGGCGGGAGATTTTGCATCAGTGGAGGAGTATAGTTTTAGAACTCGGAAGTGCGGTCCGCCGCCGTAATGTCCACGAAAGCTCGGGCTGTGCTCCCGAAAAGACGAACATTAGCAACTGGCATCTCGGCCCACTTGAACTTGAACGGACCCCTTGGAATCTACTTCGTCGGACCGCGGCGTCGACCGCGTTGAGAAACAACCTGAATTGAAAGGAGGACAAATATGATCAAGGCTCTGTCCGCTGTTTTGCGAGGCTTCTCTAGAGGCTACGCATGTTTGCGCCACTGGCCCAAGTTTTCCATCCGCCAGATTGGCATCGCGCCCAATCGGCGACGTGCTCTCACACTTCGGCTGACACTGCTTCTTGTTTTCGGTGGGATGGTGACACTGTGCCCGCTTGATTATGCCCAGGTCAGGTTTGGAACGGTCGTGGGAGTCGTTACAGATTCCAGCGGCGCCACAGTGTCAGGAGCCACGGTAAAGCTTACGAACCTCGGCACGAACGAGACCCGGAGCATGCAAACCAATGCCGGGGGAACCTACGCGTTTCCAAACGTGACCGCGGGCCTATACCGCGTTGATATTCAGCAAGCTGGGTTTAAGCACTTCATTCGTGAGCAAGTGGAGATCCAAGTTGATGTCACTTCGCGTCTCGATGCGACGTTACAGGTGGGCAGTGTGTCGGACACCGAACTCGTGACTGCCGATGCGCCCCTGTTGCAGACGGACAGTTCCTCCCTGGGAGGCGTAGTCGGGCAGCAAACCGTAGAGCAGATGCCGGTGAGCGGCCGGAACGTGAACAATCTGCTCACGCTGGTGCCGGGAGTTGTCGCCCAGGGCTCTACCTATGGGAACGCGGTCTCAAACCAGATTTCCAGCCCGGTATCCTTATGTGCAGCAGTGGAACTTGGCGATCGAACGGCAAATTGGCGATAACGGGAGCTTGAGCATTGCGTATGCCGGATCTAAAGGCACGCACCTCCTGATGCAGGGCTTTGCCACCTTCTCCAACATCAATATCAATCAGATTCCGGACCAGTATCTCGCGTTGGGCGTGGCGGCCTTGCAGGCCCAAGTAGCGAACCCGTTCTTTGGATATGTCACGAACCCGTCGTCTCCTCTCTCCCAGCCAACGGTGGCTACGGGATATCTCCTGGAGCCATTTCCCCAGTACGACCGGGTGCTTGCAGTTGATCCCAATCTTGGGTTTTCGAGTTACAACTCGCTGCAAGCCTCATTCCACGAGCGACTCCGAGGCGCCGCCAAGTATTCGGAGGCCAAGAGAGTGGAGGTCCGGCTGACACGCTCCAACGGAAATGTTTGCCTTTCTGTGTCCGATGATGGTGTTGGCTGCACTCCTGACGAACTCAGAAGATCGGGAGGGCTGGGGGTGATCAATATGCGAGAGCGGGTGCTTCAGCTGCGCGGGACGTTTGAGTTCAAAAGCGAGCCAGGCCGCGGGACAACAGTGAAAGCCGAAGTTCCTTTTCGACCGGCGTCCTGAGTTTGCCGCAAGCTTTCACCTGACCTATGCACAGATTCATGGTTCACGCAGATCTAGCCTGCCGAATCTGGTTGCCAGGGGCACCCGAATGGTGATGCGCGCTGAAGCCGTGAAGGTCATGGAGAGCGCGTCGAATAAGGCGCTCGCGAAGTATCGCGGACCCCAGTAAAAATCGCGTTTTTCGCTCAGTGCTGATGCGCAGATTCTATGCATAAAATTCTATGCACGTGTAGCCCTGTATTTTCAATAGGTTACAGACGTGCTCGGTTAACCGAGCTACGACGGCTTCCTGCATATGTTAGGTTTCATGAAAGTCTCCAATGGCTAGGGATGCACCTAACATGAGGATTGCCCGTTGCGGACTATTCTTCCTCGCCAGCATCGCGCTCATCATCGCGGTCCCTGCGACCTTGTTTGCGGCTACGTCTGAATCATCAAATGTTAGGTTGTCAGTTGTTGAGGGCAAAGACATACGGTTTGCGCATCTTTCCAGACGAGAAGGACTGTCTCAGGGCATCGTAGAGCATATTCTGCAAGATGATCAGGGATTCCTCTGGTTTGGCACGCAGGATGGTCTGACTCGGTTTGACGGATACACGTTCAATATTTACAAACGCGGCGCCCCCGGCTCGAACAATTTAAGCGGCGTCGAGGTTACAGCGCTCCTGAAGGATCGTGCCGGAGCGCTCTGGATTGGTGTCGACCAATTCCTGGACAGGCTCGACCCAGTCTCGAACAGCATTACTCGCTACCGTTCCGACCCAAACGATCCGAGCAGCTTGGGAGGGCGCGTCTACTGCATAACTCAGGATGAGGGCGGGTCATTGTGGCTTGGCACCAGCAACGGTTTGGATAAGCTGGATCCAATTACGGGGAAATTCAGCCACTACCACCACGATCCTGAGAACCCTAAAAGTTTAAGTGCCAATGGCGGCAAAAACAAAGTGGAATCCATCATTAAAGACCAGACTGGAAGGCTATGGGTGCAAACCAGTGCAGGATTGGACAGATTCGATCCCAGAACAGGAGAGGCCACGCACTATCCGGAGCTGCGTGCCGGCTCGGAATACGAGCACCTGCAAGTCTATCAAGACCGTTCAGGCACACTGTGGATACTTTCAAGCGACGGAAATGGCCTGGCCAGCTTCGAGCCCGAAACCAGAAAATTGACCCGCTACACGCTGCGGTTAGCCGAGCCAGGCTTGTCAGATCCCGAAAGGTCGGCCGTGAACCGTGTGAACGCCATTCTGGAAGACAAGGACGGAGTCTTCTGGCTCGGAACTGGTGGCAATGGACTCATCAAGTTTGACCTCAGGCATGGAAAGCTCACTCGTTATCGGAATGATCCTGAAGACCGCGAAAGCTTGAGTAACAATTGGGTGCTCTGTCTGTTTGAGGACCTCGAAGGGAACATCTGGGCCGGCACAGGCGGAGGAGGTCTAAACCGGTTCCCCAGGAGTCCGGTGCCTTTTACCGTTTATCGAAACGACGCTCGGAGCTCCAATCGGCTCAATCAAAACTTCGTGCTCTCCGTATATCAAGACAGCCGCGATATTCTCTGGGTTGGGAACGACAGTGTCCTGAATGCAATAGATGAGAAAACAGGAAGGGTTAAACTCTATAGGCACGACCCCGCCGATCGCGGCAGCATATCCGACGCGACCGTCTTGTCGGCCATTGAAGATCCTTCAGGCACACTCTGGTTCGGCACTTATCGCGGCGGGTTGAACCGCTTTGACCCTGGTAGCGGGAAATTCAAGGCCTACCGCCATCGATCATCAGATCCCAACAGCATCAGCAGCGACGTCATCTTCAGACTCTTCGTAGACCACACAGGCAGGTTGTGGATCGAAACAGACCAAGGGCTCGACCGTTTCGATCCCAACACCGGGGGTTTTAAGAACTATTTCCGCGGGTTCGGCAAGTCGAGCGTCTTTCGTATCATGGCCGAAGACCAGCAAGGAATGCTGTGGCTCGGGACCTACGATGATGGTGCATATCGCTTTGATCCTGACAACGGGCAATTCCGAGTCTACAAGTACGCCCCAAGTACTCCCGGATCCTTGAGCAGCAATCACGTTAACGCTATTTACGTAGATACATCAGGCACGGTTTGGATTGGCACTCAAATGGGGCTAAACAAGTTTGATGGCAACGGCTCTTTCATCACGTACTTTAGAACCGACGGACTACCGGATGACGATATCCGAGGCATTCTTCAAGATCTTCAAGATAGAGTAGGAAATCTTTGGATAAGCACGAATAACGGTCTATCGAAGTTCAACCTAACAGGGAAGACGTTCAGAAACTATCATGTCGAGGATGGTCTGGCTGGGAACGAGTTTAACTTCTGGGGCGCTCCTTTCAGGAGCACTCGCGGAGAGCTGTTCTTCCCGGGCGTCGATGGGCTTACAGCGTTCTTTCCCGGGAAAGTGACAGATAACTCCTACGTTCCGCCTGTCATTCTGACTGATTTCCGGCTGTTCAATGAAACGGTGCCTACCGGCGGGCATTCTCCTCTTAAGAAAGCAATTTCCTATACCGATGCTCTCGAGCTTTCCCATAAGCAATCAGTTGTTTCCTTTGAGTTCTCCGCGCTCAGTTATGTCGTGCCTGAGGCTAATCGCTACCGCTACAAGCTCGAGGGGCTGGAAACGCGTTGGAATGATGTATCAAGTGCGCATCGCTATGCAACCTACACGACTCTGCCACCCGGCGATTACGTATTTCGAGTGCAAGGCAGCAACAACCGCGGGGTGTGGAATGAGAACGGCGTGAGTGTTCGAATCCGGATTCGAGCTCCGTGGTGGAGCACGTGGTGGTTCAGCGCGATCGTAATCGCATCTTTTCTGTTCTTACTCTGGTGCGTTTACTACCTTCGTGTTCGGAACGTTAAGCGGCGCCACGCCGAGATCCTTGCCCTGAACGAACAGATGATCAAAGGGCAGGAGGCGGAGCGCATGCGGATCTCCGGAGAGCTGCACGACGGTGTTCTGCAGCAGATTACTTCCCTAAGTCTGAGGCTAGGCACGGCGAAACGGCAGGTGCCGCCCGATTCGCAAGCCAAAGCAACGCTCAGCGGTTTACAGCAAGAACTCATCCAGATCGGAACCGACGTCCGTCATTTATCTCATGAGCTTCACCCTGCCTTGCTGCACGAGGCTGGCCTGCCGACGGCCCTGTCGTCGTATTGCGAAGAGTTCAGCAAGGTACGGGGCCTCCCTGTGTCGTGTCAGACTGACGAGACTGTGAAGGAGTTGTCGCCTGGGTCCGCGCTATGTCTCTACCGCATCGCTCAGGAAGCACTCGGCAATGCCGCCAAACATTCGAGAGCAAACAAGGTTGAGGTTCAGCTTACGCGGTCCGATAGCCGTGTTTGCCTTTCTGTCTCCGATGATGGCGTTGGTTGCGCGCCCGGGCAGATCGGAAAATCGGGAGGGTTGGGCGTAATCAATATGCGAGAACGCGTGCTCCAGTTGAACGGAACGTTTGAGTTCGATAGCGAACCAGGGCGCGGAACCGCGGTGAAAGTGGAAATTCCTTTTCGACCCGCACGAGTCGGCGATACCCACTCTTGATACGGTTTCAAGAAACACGTCCCCAACGCTGAATGACGTTCAGAGCGAACGTTTGCGCAATGAGGGCTTCCTCTGTGGGCTGATGTCGAGCTGCGCACCGTACAGCAGAAGGTGACGTGTTCGTGATGTATGCGAAGAGACAGCTACTGCCCATCGAAAAGATTAGAGCAAACGATTCCGCTGTCCACCTTGGAGAAGTAGGATTTTGTTGCCCGAGCGATTCTTACCGGCAGAACTGCAAGAAATCTAAGAAAGAGCAGAGGCAGCCGGCCCAGATCACGTCCAAAGCCGCTGCCCTGACCACCCACCAGCAACGTTCCGCGGAGCATGGCGTACCAGTTGAACAACGCGGAAAACGCGCCAAAGATCAGGGAAACAATCGCCGCCACCCGAAGATGCGGGGTACCCCTGAACCAGTGAAGTAAATACTCCAGCACCTGAATGATAACGGGCATGATCGCGCCCAGGAAGACGCCTGTCAGCCACTGGGGCTCGGCATCTTTCAGAGTCTGTACCACCGCGCCGTAGAAACCTGCGGTCAACGCGCAGAAGATCAGCTCGGCAAACAAGGCCGCCAGAGCAGCCTCCCACCCTCGGTGCACCGCTGCTACGAAGAAGATGGGACCGCGAAAAACCAGGCTTAACAGGGCCGATTTCCAATTCCAGAGCAGCAGGAGTTGTTGCGGGCGCCGCAGCATGCTGAACAGGAGATTCACGAACTGCGGCCCGGTGGGGACCGGATCGTTCGGCTGCGGCGCAGGAGATCTGGTCATGAGATCAATCTACTTAAAGTATAAAACCTGAGCTTGCCCAGCCAAAATGAATTCCTTGTTAAAAAAACAAAGCCAAAAAAACAAATTTACACACAAATGTTTAAAACGTAACTCTCTATTAATGTATTTATGACATCTTTTCCACATCAGTGAAAAGCTTGCCGGGCAGTCAACAAGGAGGCGATTTGCAACGCAAAGTAACCTGCCTTTGGAAGGAACCCGGAGTGCACAGCGGCTACCGCACCGGCGTTTCCCTGCACAGCCACACCAACCATTCGAAAGAGGGCCTGATCTTCATCATGAAGTACGCGCTGCGCAATGTAGTGTTGCGTAAAGCGCTGGAGTCCGAACACCGACGAGCGATCCGCGAACAGTCGGTCGTCCTGGATTTCCGGAAAGCATACTGGACGCCGCCCCTTCCGCCGCTGGCTGCTTTTACTCTCGAAACCAATCAAATTGAGCGCAAACTCAACCTGGCCAGCATGGTTTCGATTTCGGATCACGACAATATCGAAGCGCCCATGTTGCTTCGGATGGTTCCTGCGGCCCGCCGAATTCCGGTGTCGGTGGAATGGACCGTTCCGTTTCGGGACGGAATGTTCCATTTGGGAGTGCATAACCTTCCCAGCGGTAGCGCAGAGATTATCATGGAGCGACTGCGCGATTACACTCTTCGTCCCGGCGAACAGAAACTGATCGAACTGCTGGAGATGCTGCACCAGAATCGAGATGTCCTGCTGATTTTGAACCATCCCATGTGGGACCTGGCCGGCGTTGGCAAAACGCAGCACGAGCGCCTGCTGCGGACTTTTCTTTGCGAACTGGGCCAGTACATCCACGCTCTCGAATTGAGCGGCATCCGGAGCTGGGAAGAAAACCAGGCAGTGTTGCATCTGTCGGAAGCGTGTAATCAATTAGTGATTTCAGGCGGCGACCGGCATGGCTGCGAACCGAATGCCGCGCTCAATTTGAGTAATGCCGAGAGCTTTACCGAATTTGTTCATGAGGTCCGGAAGGAACGCCGCAGTCATGTTCTTTTCATGCCGCAATACGCCGAGCCCTTCACACTCCGCGTATTGCAGACTCTGCTCGACGTGATTCGGGAGTATCCTGATTATTCGAGCGGCTCGCGCCATTGGGACGAGCGTGTGTTTCATCCCGATCGCGAAGGAGTGATGCGCCCGTTGGCTGCGCTTTGGCAGAGACCGCCGGCGTATGTCCGGCGCACTTTCTTCGTCGTCCGGCTTCTGGAGAAGGCCCCAGTTCAAAAAGCCATGCACCTGGCCCTGGCTCGGCCGCAGCCGCAGGTGCCCTTTGCACTTAACGATCGCCAGGAGGTTGCGCAATGACCGAGTCTGCGTTGCGAGTGGCGTTCTTCCCCGACTGTTACGACGAGATCGACGGGGTGGCCAACACGAGCCGTCAGTTCGAGGCTTTCGCACAGCGGCGCGAGTTGCCGTTTCTCACCGTTCACGGAGGACCCACTGACGAGGTTCACAGAGTGGGCACGACGCTGCGAGTCACTCGCAGGCGCGGGCGTTTCGGTTTTCCTCTGGATAAGAAGCACGACTTCGATCTGGGCTTCTGGCGCCATCTGCATGCGGTGGAATCGGTCGTGCGCGAGTTCGACCCGGACATTGTGCACATTACCGGCCCCAGCGACGTGGGCCAACTGGGGGTTGCGATCGCGCATCGCTTGCGCATTCCTCTGGCGGCTTCGTGGCACACCAACCTGCATCAGTATGCCGAGCAACGGGCTTCCGGCTTGCTTACTTTTCTTCCGAAAGGTCTCAGAGAGCGCTTAGGGGCAGCGATCCGGAAGAGCACGCTGCTGGCCACGCTTCGCTTCTATCACATTGCCCAGGTTCTATTTGCGCCGAATCAGGAACTCATCGATCTGATCGAAGACGGGACCGGCAAGGCGTGTTACCGCATGCATCGCGGGGTGGACACGGAGCTGTTTGATCCCCGGCGCAGAGATCGAACCGGCGATACCTTCACCATCGGATTCGTGGGCCGCTTGACCGTCGAAAAGAACATTCACGATCTGGCCGTCTTGGAGCGTAACCTGATAAAGGCGGGCCTTACGAATTTTCGTTTCCTGATTGTTGGCCAGGGTGCCGAGCAGGCTTGGCTACGGGCCAACATGCAGAGCGCCGACCTCACCGGAGTGCTGCGGGGAGAAGCGCTGGCCCGGGCTTACGCGAATATGGACGTTTTTACATTCCCTTCGCGAACCGATACCTACGGAAATGTCGTGCTTGAGGCTTTGGCCTCCGGCGTGCCTGCAGTTGTCACCAATGAAGGAGGTCCCCGGTTCATCGTTCGTTCCGGCGAGACTGGATTTGTGGCGAGTAACTTGCAGGAGTTTTGTGCCAGTATCCTGCAACTCGCGACCCGGACTGAACTCCGGCAGAACATGGGCGCAGCGGCCCGGGCTCACGCCCTGACGGCGTCATGGGATACAGTTTTTGAGTCAGTCTTTAGCGGATATGAGCGCGGCCTGAGAGAAAGCATCCCTGCCGGGAAGAAGGTAAGAATGCGGCCTCACACGGGAATGGCGGCGCCGCATCTGGGGTAGCAAGCAGGGGTAGCAACCATCTCTGGGGTTAGCGAAGTCAAAGAGGGAAGATGCAAAGAACTCACGTACGTCGCGTTGCAATGGCGGTTTCTTTCTTGCCGCTGTGTGGTCTCCTTCTGCTCAACGCCACCGTACAAGCGCAACTGGCGGGTGATCCTGCCTCTTCCGTTAAGAGCGCTCCCCTGCTGGTGGAAGACGTGGTAAGAAATCTCCAACAGAAAAATGCGGAGCGATCCGCTGCCCTCGAGGAGTTTGCGGGAACGCGCGTCTATCGCATGCAGTATCGCGGCATCCCCGGCGATCACGATGCCGAGATGGTGGTCAACATGACCTTCCGTGCACCGGCTGCAAAGCAGTTCAGCGTGGTCTCGCAGACCGGCTCGAAGTTCATCGTCGATCACGTTTTCATGAAACTGCTGGAGGGTGAGCAGGAAGCGGCCAGTGACGAAAACCGGCGCCACAGTGCCCTGAGCACCGAGAACTACGACTTCGCGCTAGCCGGTTACGAGACTTCTCCCGAAGGCGGACGTTACATCCTAGATTTGTTGCCGAAGACCAAGAACAAGTTTCTTTATCGCGGAAGAATCTGGGTCGATGACAAGGACTTCGCGGTGGTGCGCATTGAAGGAGAGCCGGGAAAAAATCCATCGTTCTGGATTAAGAAGACTGAAATTGCTCATCGCTACGTCAAGGTGAATAACTTCTGGCTCCCGGCCGAGAACCACACGGAAAGTGTAATCCGGCTCGGCGGACGAGCAACCCTTTCCATCGAGTACAAGGATTACAAGATTACCAGGGCTAATCCCCTGCCGGTTGAGAACGCACGGGAAGACCAGAGGTTATCCCCAGCTGTGGGCGTTCACTGAGCGAGCCTCTGCGCAGTCTTGAGTCCAAAGCGTCAGGCATGCATCTACGTAGGCATGAGGCAATTCAGCCTGGCCGAGGTTAGCGCGGTTCTCAGCCGCACTCCCGCAACCCTGAATGCGCTGTTGCGCGGTCTGCCCGACACCTGGGTGCTGAGCAACGAAGGACGCAGCGGCGACGGAAAAGATACCTGGAGCGCGTTCGACATTGTCGGCCACCTGATTCTCGGAGAGCGCACCGACTGGATGCCGCGGGTGCGGATCATCCTGGAAAACGGCGAGGCGCGCGCATTCGATCCCTTTGACCGCTTTGCGCAATCGAAAGAGAGTCAAGACAAGTCGCTGGAGCAACTCCTGAATGAATTCGCCCGCCTGCGAAGTGAGAACCTCGCCGCACTGCATGCTCTGAATTTACAGCCAGAAGACTTCGCCCGGCGTGGACGACATCCAGCGCTGGGAGTGGTGACGTTATCAGAACTTCTGGCGACCTGGGCCGTTCACGACCTCACGCACCTGCACCAACTTTCTCGCGTGATGGCTCACCAGTATCGGGACGCAGTCGGGCCGTGGAGCGCGTATCTGGGCGTGCTGCATTGTACCGGGCATGGCGCTTAGGGCTGCGCTTAGAGCTAACCTGCGTCCTGCAATTTGTCGACAGCGCCAAAGAAAGCTTATCTTGGTAGGTCCCGGCTAGTCAGAGAGTCTCCCCATGAATGTTCTGGTCGTAAACTCCGGAAGCTCCAGCTTGAAGTTGCAAGTGTTTTCCACCGATCTGGAACGGATCAAGCAGCACAAGGACGAGCGTCTGTGCCGCGGGGAAGTCGAGGGAATTGGCGGCGAAGCCATTATTACCTTTCGCAACCAACAGGGGCAGAGCCAGAAATTCACTGCTCCGCTGCGCGATCTTTCGACGACGCTCGACTACGTGGTCCGGTACATCGCATCGGAAAAGTCAGGTGTGCCTGAGATCAAGAGCACGGCCGATGTGCAAGCCGTGGGACACCGCGTGGTACACGGGGGCGAGCTGTTTTCGGCATCGGCCCTGATTGACGACAAGGTCTTAAAGGGGATTGAAGACTGCATCGATCTTGCGCCTTTGCATAATCCGAACAATATCAAAGGCATCCAGGCCGCTCGCGAACTGTTCGGGAATAGCATTCCGCAAGTCGCGGTCTTCGATACGGCGTTCCATCATACGATTCCGGATCGGGCTTCGCTCTACGCTATTCCCTATCATCTTTACCGCAGGCATCGCATCCGGCGCTACGGATTCCATGGCACTTCGCACCGCTATGTGGCGTATCGTTACCGGGCACTGCGGGGACTCACGCGGGAGCAGACCAACATCATCACGCTTCACCTGGGCAACGGATGTTCCGCCGCTGCGATCCGCGGAGGAGATTCGGTGGACACTTCGATGGGAATGACGCCGCTGGAAGGTCTGGTCATGGGCACGCGCTCTGGTGACCTGGATCCCGCCATCGTCAACGTGATCGCCCGGAAAGAAGTGATGTCTCCCTCAGAGGTGGACGCGCTGCTCAACACGCAGTCGGGCTTGCTCGGCATCTCCGGACTCACCAACGACATGCGCGAGTTGCAGGCGGAATTGAAAGAACACGAAGACCGCCGCGTGCGCTTGGCCATCGAGATTTTCTGCTACCGTGCCCGGAAATACATCGGCGCATTCCTGGCATCGATGGGCGGAGCCGACGCCGTCGTTTTCACCGGCGGCATCGGAGAGAACTCACCCGAGGTCCGCGCGCAGATCTGCGAGGGCATGGAGTGGGCGGGCCTCAAGCTGGACGCACCGAAGAATCAAGAAACCGTGGCCCGCGAAGGCAAACTTTCTACCGAAGACTCCACGCTGCTCGCCTATGCCATCCCTACGGATGAGGAGTTACTGATTGCGCGCGACACGGTGCGCGTCATCCTGGGCGTGCCCCACCCGTCCTGAATTGCGTTGTCGTCACCTAGTATGGCCACGTCCAACCCGCCGCCTCCGGCTGGTCGATTCCGTACTGGTGAGCATAGTTCTTGCACTCGATCTGCTGGTTCAGGAATCTCTCTTTGGCGTGAGCTCCGATTTTCTGTAATCGGGGCACACGGTCGATCACATCTCTTGCCAGGCTGAAGCGGTCAATGTTGTTGTTGATGGCCAGTTCCAGCGGCGTGTTGATGTTGCCTTTTTCCTTGTAGCCGCGTACATGAATGTTGTCATGATTCGTGCGGCGATACGCTAGGCGATGGATCAAATAAGGATAGCCGTGGAAATTGAAAATGACCGGTTTGTCGACGGTAAATAAAGAATCGAAATCCCGATCGTTCAGCCCATGAGGATGCTCCGTGCTGGGCTGGAGTTTGAAGAGATCGACCACGTTGATGAACCTGATCTTGATGTCAGGAAACTCCTCGCGAAGCAGCGCGGTGGCCGCCAGGGCCTCCTGGGTAGGAATGTCGCCCGCCGACGCCATGACCACATCAGGCTCGCCGTGCTCGTCGGTGCTGGCCCAGTCCCAAATGCCAATGCCCTTGGTGCAATGCGTAATGGCCGACTCCATGTCCATAAACTGCAGATGCAGTTGCTTGTCGCATACGATGACGTTGACGTAGTTCTGACTGCGCAGGCAATGATCGGCAACCGACAAGAGGCAGTTCACATCGGGCGGTAGATAAATGCGCGTGACGTTCGCGCTCTTATTCACCACCACATCGATAAAGCCCGGATCCTGATGGGTGAAGCCGTTATGATCCTGGCGCCATACCGTCGAAGTGATCAAAAGATTCAGGGAAGCAATCGCTTCGCGCCACGACAAGTGATTACAAATCTCCAGCCACTTGGCGTGCTGGTTGAACATGGAGTCGATGACATGAATAAACGATTCATACGATGACAAGAAACCGTGCCTTCCGGTGAGCAGGTAGCCTTCGAGCATTCCTTCCATCGTGTGCTCGCTGAGCATCTCCATTACCCGGCCGTCGGTGGCCAGTTCGCCCCCGTCGCTGTCTTCGGGGAAGAATTGCTCGATCCAGAACTTTTTGCTGACCGCGTAAATCGCGTCGAGCTTATTCGACGTGTTTTCGTCGGGACCGAAGACGCGGAAGTTTTTCATATTCAGTTTCATCACGTCGCGCAGGAAGGCGCCGAGCGGAGGCGTGTTCTCCGCTTTGGTTTTTCCTGGCTTCTCGCACTTGATTCCGTACTCGCGGAAATCCGGCAACCGAAGGGCCTTTTTGAGCCGTCCGCCATTGGCATGAAGATTCGCGCTCATGCGCCGGGTTCCCTGGGGCGCCAAGTCTCGGAACGGAGATACCAGCCGGCCCTTGCCGTCGAAGAATTCTTTGGGCTTGAGCGACCGCATCCAGGACTCCAGAATCCGAAGCTGTTCGGGATCCTTCTTAACGTCAAGCAGTGGCACCTGGTGAGCCCGCCAGAATCCCTCCAGGTAGTGACCTTCGACTTCGCGCGGCGCGGTCCAACCCTTGGGTGAGCGCAGCACGATCATGGGCCAGCGCGGCCGGTCGACCACGCCCCGCGTGCGGGCAGTCTGCTGGTGCTCGCGGATCTCAAGGACGCAATGTTCCACGGTTGCCGCCATCGCCTGATGCATGCTGTCGGGGTCGCAGCCTTCCACAAAGTGGGGCGTCCAACCGTAACCGCGAAACAGGTTCTCGAGTTCTTCGTGCGAGATGCGCGCCAGCAACGTCGGATTGTTGATCTTGTAGCCGTTGAGATGCAGGATCGGAAGCACTGCCCCATCGCGAGCGGGATTCAGGAATTTGTTGACGTGCCACGAAGTCGCAAGGGGGCCAGTTTCGGATTCACCGTCGCCAACAACCGCGGCCACGATCAGTTCCGGATTATCGAAAGCCGCGCCACAAGCATGCGACAGCACATAGCCGAGTTCTCCGCCTTCATGGATCGACCCCGGCGTCTCAGGAGTGCAGTGGCTCCCAATGCCTCCGGGAAAGGAAAACTCCTTGAAGAAATCACGCAAGCCTTCCACATCCAGGCTTTTCTCCGGATAGACCTCGGAGTAAGTTCCTTCGAGATAAGCGGGACCGAGAACTCCCGGCGCGCCATGCCCCGGCCCGGCCAGAAAGATCATGTCGAGGTCATACTTCTTGATGAGCCGATTCAGGTGAACATAGATAAACGACAAGCCCGGGCTCGATCCCCAGTGTCCCAGCAGCCGGTTCTTGATCTGTTCCGGCCGAAGGGGTTCGGCCAACAGGGGATTCTCGAGCAGATAAATCATGCCCAGGCTGAGGTAATTGCAGGCGCGCCAGTAGGTGTCGGTGGCGCGCAACTCGTCGGAGCTAAGTGGGTTTCCGGCGATCGTGGATCGGGTTTCGCCGTACGGAGTGAGAGAGGATATTTCGGCGGTGGCGTTCGGAGCGAGGGTGCTCATGGGATGACTCCTGAGAATTCGCTATGTATGAAGCTGCTAAGTGACGGAGCCCGCTGCTGTCTGTTGATTGTGCTGGACAGCCAGTCGCAACAAAATCCAAAAGAACGTTTCCAGAATTCTACTCTTAGCAGCAGATATTCGCCGTTCTGCAGAATCGAGATGCTTCCAATGTTCGGCTTGGCCAGACTTGAGGCCTTGCTTATCAAAGGACATGCCAATCCATTACAATTGGCCCACTGGGGAAGTGGGGATGGACCACCCGAAGCCGATTCGCATCCTGAGCGTCGAGGATCATCCGGTCTTCCGCGAGGGACTGAGCACGATCATCGCGTCGCAGCCGGACATGCTGCTGGTTGCCTTGGCAGCAAATGCCGCTGAGGCTGTGGCGGAATTTCGCCGTCATCGGCCGGACATCACCTTGATGGATCTGCGCCTGCCCGGCACCAATGGCACGGACACTCTGATCGCCATCCGCGGCGAGTACCCCGAAGCCCGCATCATTATTCTTACCACCTCGGATAGCGACGGCGAGATTCAGCGTGCGCTGCGCGCGGGAGCGTCCGCGTACCTCCTCAAGAGCATGCCGAAAAATGAATTACTGGGCGTCATCCGCTCGGTACACGCCGGCCGGCGGCACGTCCCAGTCGAAGTCGCGGCCCGCCTGGCCGAGCACATGGGAGAGGATGACCTTACCGTGAGAGAGCTGGAAGTCTTGCGCCTGATTCGAGACGGCTATCGCAACAAGCAGATTGCCGATCAACTGGCAATTGCGGAGACCACCGTCAACTTTCATATCAAGAACCTCGTGGACAAGCTCCGCGCCAACGATCGCACGCACGCGGTGACCATTGCCGTCCGGCGCGGCCTGCTTCAAATCTGATCGCTTGCACACGACCTGTAGAAAACTGCAGGATAGCAACTGTAGATCGTGATGTGTCGCGATAGCCGCGAGCCGTGTAGGGTTTACGCTGGTGGCCCAAGCGAGGCTCTTAGCGTTGCGTCCACGACAGTCGGATGGGCGACGCAGTTTTGGGGCATGCGAGACGTGTTCATGCTCGTGGGCAAAGTCAGGATCAGGCGTGCGCGCACTTGAAATGTGGTGTGCCAATTTCGTTGTCAGGGCCGAGAACTTGAACATCCCGCGATCGCTTCTACTCTGCCTTATATCGCTGTTCTTCGCGTTGAGTTCGGGCTGGGGAGTCGATCCCAATAATCGTATCTCTCAATATGCCCACACCGCCTGGAGGACAAAGGATGGCGCCTTTAACGGCTCTCCCATTGTCATTACCCAGACCACCGACGGATATCTGTGGATCGGGACAAACATTGGTTTAGTGCGCTTCGACGGTGTTCGCTTCACTTCGTGGAGTCCTCCAGCCGGCAAACGACTGCTCGACTCCAGGATTTTTTCTCTTCTGGGAACGCATGATGGCAGTCTCTGGATCGGCACTGGCTATAGCATTTCCCGCTGGAAAGACGGCGAACTCACCAATTATCCGGAGCTGAGCGGACGAATCGAATCCATCGTGGAAGACGCAGACGGTGCGGTATGGCTGGCCCGTACGCAGCCGACCGACACAGCGGGTCCTTTGTGCCGCGTAAAAGATGAGCGATTTCGGTGCTATGGCGCAAGCGACGGAATTCCCTTCGCTTTAGCGATCCAACTGAGCAAGGGCAGTTCCGGCGAACTATGGGTTGGCGGTTATTCCGAGCTCTGTCGCTGGAAGCCGGGATCGTGCATCAGTTATTTTGCGAATGCTTCCCGGCGACCTGAAACGTTTGCCTCGTTACGATGGATCGCAGCTGGAGCGGAGGGTTCGGTCTGGGCGGCTATTGATCGGTCCCGTCCGGTTTTGCAACTGGAGCAATTTGAACGCGGAAGCTGGGTCAATCGGGCCTTTCCGGAAATCCCTGCCAACAACTCAGATGTTACGGCACTGTTTGTCGACCGTAATGAAACCCTTTGGGTTGGAACCGCCCATCATGGGGTCTTTCGCATTCGGGGAAAAGACGTTGATCATTTTGGAAGCGCGGATGGCCTCTCGAGCGACGCCGTGGGACGTTTCTCTCAGGATGCTGAAGGTACTTTATGGGTCGTGACGTCGGAAGGAATTGACAACTTTCGTGATCTGAAAGTGGTCAGCTATTCCACGCGTGAAGGCTTGTCCGCCGACGCCGCCAGTACTGTGCTGGCGTCTCGCGACGGCACCGTGTGGATCGGCAACTACCGGGCCTTGGACTTCCTGCGCGCCGGCAAGCTCATCGCGATTCGGGGACACGGTCTGCCGGGACGAAACGTGACGACGATGTTTGAAGACCATGCTGGCCGGCTGTGGGTCGGCGTGGACAGTGGGCTCTGGGTCTACGATCGCGGAGTATTTAGCCCGGTCCGCCATTCCGATGGCAGCGCGCTCGGCATCGTCTTCGCAATTACCGAAGATGTTCAGGGCAACATTTGGGTTCGGGCAGGACCGCATCTTGACCGGATTCGCGACTTAAAATTACAGGATGAGCTCACTTCCGCGCAGATCTCCACTGCTTACACACTCGCTGCCAATCCGCGCGGCGGCATTGTCTTGGGACTGGTGAATGGGGATCTGATCCAGTACCAGGATGGCAAGACGCAAACTATTGCTTCCAATGAGATTGGAAACAGACGCCAAATCCGCGACCTCGTAGTGGAAACGGATGGCTCAGTGTGGGGCACAACGCTGGACGAGCTCGCCCTCTGGAAAGACGGCGTGCGGAAAAATCTCACTACGCGCAACGGTCTCCCCTGTGACGGAATCTTCGCCTTGGTGCGCGATAACCGGAAGTCCCTATGGCTGTATTCGCAATGCGGGCTCATCGCCATTGACAAGGCGGAGCTGGATCGTTGGTGGGAACACCCGGACGGAGTGGTGAAGTTCAAGCTGTTGGATGTCTTCGACGGTGTTCAGCCGGGTTTGACTTCCTTAAAACCGCAGGCCACACGGTCTCCTGACGGTCGCTTGTGGTTTGTAAACGGCCAGATGTTGCAAGTGCTCGATCCCGAGCACTTGCAAGAGAACGTGATACCGCCCCCGGTGCAGGTCGAAGAGGTTGTCGCCGATCGAAAGAGCTATGCACCGGGAAAAGATCTTCGTCTTCCTCCCCGTACGCGTGATCTCGAGATTGCATACACCGGGCTGAGCTTCGTGGCTCCGCAGAAAGTGCGCTTCCGCTATAGACTCGAAAACCGGGATGCGGCCTGGCAGGAACCTGGAACCCGGCGGCAAGCGTTCTACAGCGATCTTCCTCCGGGAAATTATCGCTTTCGTGTAATGGCGTGCAACAACGACGGCATCTGGAACGAAGCGGGCGCGACCCTGGACTTCCGCGTCGCGCCCGCCTGGTACCAGACGATCTGGTTTCGGCTTCTGTGTGCCGTTAGCGCGATCTTTCTCGCTTGGGCGCTTTATCGGTTGCGAGTGCGGCAGATTGCCAGAGCTCTCAGTGCCCGCTTCGATGAGCGCTTGGCGGAACGGACTCGCATAGCGCGCGATCTTCATGACACGTTCCTTCAGACTATTCAAGGCAGCAAGCTGGTAGCCGATGATGCCCTCGACCCGTCCACCGATCCCGTCCGCATGCGCCGAGCCATGGAGCAGCTGTCGGTGTGGCTCGCTCAAGCCATGCAGGAAGGCCGGGCGGCACTGAACTCCCTCCGCACTTCGACCACGCAGAGCAACGACCTCGCTGAGGCATTTCGCAGGGCAACGGAAAACGGCCAAGTCCCAAGCTCTATCGAAGCCGTGCTTTCCGTGGTCGGCGATGCCCGGGACATGCATCCGATCGTTCGCGACGAAGTCTATCGCATTGGCTATGAAGCAATCCGAAACGCTTATTTGCATTCGCACGCGAGTCGATTGGAGGTGAAGCTCCGATACGACCAGGACCTCACAGTTCGTGTGCAAGATAACGGTGTAGGCATCGAACCCGCGATCGCGAGCCGAGGGAAAGACGGACATTTCGGGCTGCGCGGAATGCGGGAACGAGCCGCGCGCATCGGAGCTCAAATCACGATTGTGACCTCGCCCACGTCCGGAACCGATGTTACGGTTGTCGTTCCCGGACGAATCGTGTTTCGAAAACTGCGTACGACTAAATTTGGAGAGCGTAAAGGTCGTGGATGAGCCCCAACCCACGCGGCGCTGATCTTTAGCCATCCTGAGTTTATGCGCAATACTTGGACCTGCAGAAAAATCTAGGTGGAATTCTGTGGTTTCTGGGGTTTCTCGAAAATCGGGATATGAATATCTTCGTTCCATTGCAGCCCGTTGGAGTTCTCTTATGCAAACCGCGAAACAGAGTTGCGTTGAACACACCACCGGGTTTCTGCCCGGTGCCGAGAAAGAACTGGCCGCATACGCAGGCGCGGTACAGGAGCTGTTTGGCTCTGAGCAAGCCCGCCAGTCGGTCGAAGATTGGCTGACAGAGTTGGAATTGATGGATTGGCCAGCCAGGGATGCACTCCCAGATTGGCGTCACGTGACCGTTGCCGCAGCAACACGTCTTGCTAGGCGGGTGAATGCTCTGCGGCCCATGGACAGGGCCGAATTCCTCGAGTTTGCTTATAGAGCTGTATAGAGATCAAGGAGGCGCTATGAATGTACAACCGAAAACGATCGTGAGCCTCGTTCCTCCGTTCTCAAGAGAGACCGCCATTCTGAAGGTCCGCGCGGTCGAGGACAAATGGAATACGCGCGATCCCAAACAAGTTGCAGGCGGCTACGCGGAGGATTGTTACTGGCGCAATCGCGCGGAATTTCTCAGGGGGCGGGAAGAGGTCGTCGCGTTTCTGACCCGGAAATGGTCCAAAGAACTAGATTATCGCCTGATTAAAGAGCTGTGGTCTTTCGACGGGAACCGGATCGCGGTTCGCTTCGCCTATGAGTCGCACGACGACTCCGGGCAGTGGTATCGATCTTACGGAAATGAAAACTGGGAGTTCGCGCCCAGCGGCCTGATGAAATTCCGGCACGCGAGCATTAACGATCTTCCCATCAAAGAGCAAGACCGCTTGTTTCACTGGCCTTTGGGCCGTCGCCCAGATGATCACCCAGGATTGACTGAGTTGGGTTTGTAAGCTTGATTCGGATACAAAACACTACACCACGAACCTCGCACATAAAAGGAGAAGAAAGCTATGCCGACAATCACGACGAAAGATGGTACACAGATTTTCTACAAGGACTGGGGAAAGGGCCAGCCCATCGTGTTCAGCCACGGTTGGCCGCTCACGGCGGATGACTGGGACGGACAGATGATGTTCTTCGGCCAGCGCGGCTATCGAGTCATCGCGGCTGACCGGCGAGGCCACGGCCGTTCCACCCAAACCTGGGATGGCAACGACATGGACACCTACGCCGACGATCTCGCGGCCCTCACGGAGAAGCTCGACCTCAAGAACGCAATCCATGTCGGCCACTCCACCGGCGGCGGCGAGGTCGCTCGTTACATCGGACGGCATGGCTCGAAGCGAGTCGCTGCAGCCGTCCTGATCAGCGCGGTCCCACCGCTGATGGTGAAGACGGAGAAGAGTCCCGGCGGCCTGCCTATCTCGGTGTTCGACGACCTGCGCGCACAATACGTCAAGAATCGGCCGCAGTTCTACAAGGACATTACCCTCCCGTTCTACGGTTATAACCGCCCAGGGGCCCAGATTTCGGAAGGCATCCGCGACAAATGGTGGTTCCAGGGAATGATGGGCGGGATGAAAGCGGGCTACGACTGTATCAAGGCTTTCTCGGAGACGGACTTCACTGAGGACCTGAAGAAGATCGACGTGCCCACCCTCGTCATGCATGGCGACGACGATCAGATCGTGCCCATCGGGGCGGCGGGGCTGATGTCGGCGAAGATCGTAAAGAACGCCACCCTGAAGGTCTATCCCGGGTTCCCGCACGGGATGCCCACAACCAACGCAGACCAGATCAATGCCGACCTGCTTGCGTTCATCAAGCGTAGTCAGGAAGCGGCTGCGTAAAGGGACGGAGCTGTATGGAGCGTAGTTCAAAACCCTTGGGCGTCCGGAGCGTTGGCGATCAGGCGGTTGAAGATTGCCCGTTTCTTAGTCGAGAGCGCGGACTTCAGATCTCTTGCAGGACTTCACCGTGACCCGGCTTCACATAGCCGATGTCGCAGTGAACGACCCACTCAAGCTAACTGGACGCAGCGTCGATCGCAAGATCTCATCATGAGAGAGGTCCGCGGTTCCAGCAATTCGCAGTTGGCAAAACGGTGAGGAGATATGACCCTCAAGAACAACGGAATCATCGACCAGCCCAGCAAGCACTCGGTCGATCAGACCGTGGAAAAACTCAGGGGAATTCTGCAAGCGAAAGGCGTTGCCCTCTTCGCTCTGATCGACCATAGCGGAGAAGCAGAAAAGGTGGGGATGAAAATGCCTCCCACCAAGCTGCTGATCTTCGGCAACCCCAAGGCCGGCACGCCCCTGATGCTGGCGGCGCCCAGCATTGCCATCGACCTTCCCCTCAAAATTTTGGTCTGGGAAGATCTTCGCGGCAAGGTCTGGGTCAGCTACAACAGCCCCGCGTATTTGCAAGAGCGGCACAGCTTGCCACCAGAGTTGCTGCAAAACATCGCCGTCGTCGAGGCCTTGGCGTCGAAGGCAGCGGAATAAATCGCGGCAATTCCTCGCCCAGTCGACGATTCGCGCCGCGGGCAGACGATCTGAAATTCGAACCCGGCAAATTCTTGTTCGTGATTCGTAACGAAAAACAATCTGAGGCGAATATCGCGCTCCCGTCGTGGACAATGATCTCAACCATGAGGGGGGAGAGGAGTGGCTCCAGACGACTGCCCGAATTGCGGCGGTACTGGATATGTTGCGAAGCCCGTGGACTTGAACGGTAAGTCCGACGGCGTCGCATTTATCCGCTTGAAATGTCCTGTCTGCAGGGGCACCGGTCGGAAGCACCCGATCCCGCCTACGACCGCCGGCTGACCGCACGGCCTGCGGTGCTTGCGAAACGTTCGGAACCGGACCGTCATACTTCCCGTCCTACGGTTGACGGTCCGGGCCGCACGTTTTCGGAAGCGGGCCCGCCGAGCCACTTTTTTTCGATTGAACTGGCTTCAGTCCTGGCGGGCTTCAGGCAATTCCAGCCGCTTTGACCCGAGTCTTCCGCCGGGTTGAGCTTGCCGTCTCCACCCGATTCCTTCCGTTGGCCTTGGCGCGGTAGAGCGCCTTGTCGGCCGCTTGCAGGACTTCCTCCGGGTGCGACTCATCTTTCGAAGAAGTCGCGACCCCGATGCTGACCGTCACCGAGAGCGGCGCGGGCAGTTGCTCCTGAGCGAGTTTCCGAATCGAATCCCCCTTGCGCACGCGGCCGTGTGTCCGCTCGTTCCGCCGGTCTGGCCCTCGCGGAACTTCGCGCCGGTCGGCGCCTCGCACGCGGAACTTCGAGGACTCGATCGCCACTCGCAGCCGCTCGAGATGATCCACAACCTCGGAAGTGGTTTTTTCCGGAAATACGATGTTGAACTCCTCGCCTCCACAGCGGAAGGCCTGCCCCCCGCCGGTCACGCGCGACAAGCCCGCCGCAACCAGCTGCAAAACCTGGTCGCCGGTGTCGTGACCATGGGTGTCGTTGAAGCGCTTGAAGTGATCGATATCGACCACTGCGATCGAATACGGATGCTGCAAGCGCAGCAGCGCGTCGTTGAAGGCACGGCGCGAGGGCAGCGCCGTAAGTTCATCGTGGTAGGCCAGCAGGTAAGAGTTCTCAATGATCGAAGCCGCCAGAATGCACGCCGCTGTGGCCGAGTAGATGGTGGCAACGCGAGTGTTTCCAGAGAATCGCAGCTCCAGAAAAAAGGCGGACAGCGACCACAGCCACGCGCTGTCCACTGGCTTGCGGATCAGCAGAAATCGGCCCAGCAACAAGATGCCGGCGCCAGCGAATACGAGCAAGGCATAGCCCGGGATGGAGATCGGCATCGCAGCCGACGTCGCCAGGTGATGCGCCCGGACAGGAGGTGAGGGCAATCCCCCAGCCGCGCGGCAGAGCACGGCCACGATCACCGATTGCACGAACAGGAACAATCCGACGGGCGCAATCGCTGCGACCGTGAAGCCGCGTTCGTGCATCAGCGCAATCAGAACGAAGTCCAGCGGCACCAGCACGGCCGCCGCCTGCAGGGCCGTCCACCCCGGGGTTCCGGGCGCGATACGCCCGCCCCCGAATGACGCCATCGCTTCCTGGGCCAGAAACAGCACCACCAAGGCGAAGAAGATGCGGCTGGAATGGAATCGCCAAGCCAGCAGCATGCCTCCAATCAGCGCGCAATAGCCGAGGAAGCTGAGAGCCGGAAGAGGCAGCGTCAGCCAACCGGAATACACGAGCACCGCAACGCCCAAAAGCAGAATTCCGCCCGGCAGCAGCAGAGACTTCAGCGTCGTTTTGCTCCACACCTGCAAAGCGCGACTCCAGTTCGGAAAAACTCCCTTCGGATTATCGCTGGCGCGGCAGCCGCGGAGGAATTAGCCGCGGAGGTTCGCGCGAAGAGAATGCGCTCCACAAAGAGTACTGCCCCTGAGTCTCCCGAATTGAAACCGAGCGCCATTCCTGCACCTACAGACTTTTGTGTGCTCACAGTTTTGGCTGCGCTTGAGCGCTTTCTAACTAGACTGGGCTTGTTGGATTAAGGAAGGTTCAGAGTATGCGAATTCTTATCGCAGAAGATGATGAAGCGCTGGCCAAATTCGTTCGCCAGGGTCTCGAAGGCGAACATTACTCTGTGGATGTTTTCCCGGATGGCGAACAGGCCCGAACCGCGGCGACCGAGTTCGAGTACGACGTCGTCATCCTCGACCTGAACCTGCCCAAGCTGGACGGCGTGAGCGTGCTGCGCCACTTGCGCGCGAAAAAGCCCAGCGTGCCGGTGCTCGTGCTAACCCAGCGGACTCGAGTCGAAGACCGGGTGCAGTGTCTCGACACCGGCGCAGACGACTATCTGGCCAAGCCTTTTTCGTTCAGCGAACTTTCCGCCCGCATCCGGGCGCTGGTGCGGCGCAGCCACCTGCCGTCGGAATCGGTGCTGCTGGCCGCCGACCTCAAGCTCGACCGGGTGCAGCGGCTAGTCGAACGCGCCGGGCGCAGGATCGAGCTCACAGCCAAGGAATTCTCTCTGCTGGAATACCTGATGCTCAATCTCGGGCGCAGAGTCACGCGTTCCATGATCATTGAGCGCGTCTGGAACCTCACGTTCGACACCACCACCAACGTGGTGGACGTCTACATCAATTACCTGCGCCGCAAAATCGACGACGGCCATGCGACCAAGCTGATTCAAACCGTCCGCGGCGTGGGATATGAGTTGAGCGCCCCATCCGCTCCATCCGCTCCATGCGAAGCGCCCGCGACCGAGGTTGGGATGTGAGCGGCGCTGGTCCTCAGCCCGCGCCCCGGCCTGCCGGAGAGGCACCACCGAAAGGCCGCAGCCCGCTGGCGCATCTGCTCCATGCTCTCAACCAGCCCCTGACCGGGCTGCAGTGTTCGCTGGAACTGGCCGTGGCCGGCCCTCGGCCGAACGAACAGTACGTCCGCACCCTGCGCGAGGGTCTGGAACTGACCGGGCGCATGCGAATCCTGGTTGAAGCTATCCGCGAAGTGGCGGACGCCCAGCCCCTCGACCGCGAACAGTTTGAAGCAGTGCAGCTCGACGATCTCTTGCGCTCTGCGGTCGCTGATCTGTTCCCGGTCGCCGAGGCCAAGGGCGTGCGCCTTTTGCTGGTGAGCGGGGCTCCGCTGCCGTTGCGGGCCGATCGCCGCTTTCTGACGACGCTGCTGTTTCGCTTTCTGGACTCCGCCTTGAGCCTGGCTCTGGAGGGCAGCGACCTGCGGATCGACGCTGCACCGGAACGCGAGCAGGCTTCCCTGGTGGTCGCGTGGATCCCCGGCCTGCCGCCGGAGCATTCGCCCTTCTCGCGGCCGGAAGTAGGGCTGCTGCTCGCCCGAGTCGGATGGGAGCGGGCGGGCGCGGAATGGATCCATACTCGGACGGGGACGCTCGAGGAAACGATCGAGGCTTGTACCGTGCGGCTGCCCTTGGCCCCGGCTCTTGCCGCACGGTGGCCGTAACCGCAACCCAGCCGTGCAGATTTGGAGATCTGAAAATGAGCGCCATGCCCACGATGCCCTTCTTCACTCAATCCGGCGGAGCCTTGATCGCCAGCCCCGACAGTGCGCTGCGCCAGCAGGTGCTGCACCGGCTGAACGGCCGATGCCGCCCCGTGCAGCAGGCTCTGGGCGGCGCCGACGCTCTGGCCAAGCTCGAGAAAGGAGACTGGCAGGTCCTGTTTCTCGACCGCCGTCTTCCCGACCTCGACACCGAGGAACTCCTCGCCATCATCCAGCGACGTTTCCCCGGCACCCAGGTCGTAATGCTCGATTCCGAGGATGTGCGGAGCTCCGATGAGGACGATCACGACGCCAATCGCACGGGAGAACACGACGCCAATCTCGCCGGGCCGGGTGAGTGCGGGGTGCGGCTGGGTCTGAGCCCGGAGCCGCGGGGAAGCGGAGAAGCAGCGGAACCTCTGCCGGAGATGATCGGGACCAGTGAAGCGATGCAGCGCGTGTACCGCATGGTGCGCCTGGTGGCGGCGCGCTCGACCACGGTGCTGATCGCCGGCCCCACTGGAACCGGGAAGGAACTCGTGGCCCGGGCTCTGCACGCGCTCAGCCCGCGATCGGCGAAACCGATGGTGGTGGTAAATTGCGCGGCCATTCCCGAGGCATTGCTCGAATCCGAGCTGTTTGGCTATACCCGGGGCGCGTTCACCGGCGCGGTCCAGTCGCAGCTCGGCCGCATCGCGGCGGCCCACGGGGGGACCTTGTTTCTCGACGAAGTCAGCGAGCTTCCGCTAGGGATGCAGGCCAAGCTGCTGCGCTTTCTCGAGCAAAAAGAAATTCAGCGGCTGGGGGCTTCCGAAGTTACCCGCGTCGACGTGCGGGTTCTGGCCGCCAGCAACACGGACCTGGCAGGCCGGGCCGCGCGCGGAGATTTTCGTCTGGACCTGTTCTACCGGCTCTCGGCCTTTCCCATCGAGCTGCCCACGCTGGCGGAACGGCGCGCCGATATTGTGCCCCTCGCCGAACATTTTCTCGCGTGCATGTCGGCGGCCATGGCCATGCCCTGTCCGCGCTTAAGCGATGATGCGATTCGCCTGCTGGAGTCGCATCCCTGGCGAGGCAACGTGCGCGAACTGCAGCACGTGATGGAACGAGCCTCCATTCTGGTCGAGAATGGCGACACCATCGCCGCCGAGCATCTTTATTTTTCTTATCCGCACAATCCGGATCGAAACAATCCGGATCGAAACAATCTGGATCGACACGATCAGGATCGAAACAATCTGGGTCGCGAGTGGAACCCCGAATCCTGAGAGAAATCTTAGCCAACCGCAGCTCCAATTGGCATGCACCGTGCAAATCTTGCCTGCGAACATGACTTCTTTGCCTATACCGACGTGTTGGCCCGAGCGGTTTCTGTCCGCTCCCGCGCCGGCTGCGTCCCCACTGAACATGGGCAATCCCGCGCTGGAGGATGAGCAGTTTCTCCTGCGCGCCTTTCGCTCTTTCTCCGAGGCCGCCGGTTCGCTCGAGCAGTCTTACACGAAGTTGCGCGCGGAAGTGGAAAGGCTGCGCCGCGAGCTCGAGGACACGCAGTCGAAGCTTCGCCGCGAACAGGCGCTGGCGGAAATCTCCTCCGTCCTGGCGCACGAAATCCGCAACCCGCTCGGCAGCCTGGAACTGTTTGCCGGATTGCTGGCGGAATCAGACCTCGACGCCGACGGCAGGAAGTGGGTGGAGCACGTCCAAGCCGGGCTGCGCACGCTGGCTGCGACTGTGAATAACGTCCTGCAGTTTCACAGTCTGCCGGAGCTCGAACGCGCTCCCGTCGATCTCGGCCAGTTGCTGGTTTGGGCGCGAGATTTCTTGCTGCCGCTGGCGCGGCAGTCGCGCGTGGCCCTGAGCCTGCAAAATCGCGCGGCCGGCGTTTTCTTTTCGGCGGATCGTCATCGCCTGGAGCAAGTGCTCCTGAACCTGGTACTCAACTCCATCGGCGCCATGCCCGGAGGCGGCTGGATCGAACTGGCCGGCCGCACCCTTGAGAACGGCCAGGCCGTCGCGCTGACCGTCTCCGATACCGGTCCGGGAATTTCGCCGGAGCACCTGCCCTCCATCTTCGAGCCCGGCTTCAGCACTCGCGCCGGCAGTCCGGGGCTCGGCCTCGCGGTATGCCGCAAGATCGTTGGGCAGCATGGGGGAACAATCACGGCGCGGAGCCGTCCGGGATGCGGCGCGACGTTTACCGTGACGTTCCTTCTCACCTACCAGCCTGCAGCGGACGTGACCGGAGAAGGAGTAGCCCGATGAACCGAGTTCTCGTGGTCGATGATGACGGCGGCATGCGGACCGCGCTCGAAGCCCGCTTCCTGCGCCGGGGATGGCAGGTCGAAACCGCGGCCAACGCCGCCGAGGCCCTGGAACGATTTCGTTGCGGCCTGCACCCGCTGATCGTGACCGACATCCGCATGCCTGGCCGCACTCCCGGCGAAGACGGGCTGTTTGTCATGCGGGCGGCGCGGGCCCTGGCCGCACACACAGCGGTGATTCTGTTGACCGCCTTCGCCAGCGTTCCCGAGGCCGTGGCCGCGATGAAAGATGGGGCCTGCGATTATCTGGTCAAGCCGGTCTCCTTCGAGCAGCTGGAACAGGCGGCGGAGCGCATCCTTGCCCAGGCTCGAACGCAGGCCGAGGCCGTGAAAGAGCTCGGCGGACACGCAGCCCCCTGGCTCAAGGCGCTCGATCGCGCCCGGCAGGCGGCGGCCAGCAATGCCGACATCCTGATCGAAGCCGAGAGCGGCACCGGCAAGGAGCTGGTCGCGCGCCTGATTCACCGCCTCAGCCCGCGCCGCGACCGTCCGTTTATCGCCGTCAATTGCGCCGCCTTTCCTGAGACACTCCTCGAAAGTGAACTCTTCGGGCACGCCAAGGGCGCCTTCACTGGCGCCTTCTGCGCCAAGCCCGGCAAATTCGAACTGGCCCACGGAGGCACGCTGTTGCTCGACGAAGTGGGCGAGATGCCGCTCGGGCTGCAGCCCAAGCTGCTGCGCGCGCTGCAGGAACGGGAAGTCGACCGCCTGGGAGACACCCGCCCCATCCGCGTCGACCTGCGCGTGATCGCGACCACCAACTGCGCCCTCGGCCAGATGGTGCGCGAGGGCAAATTTCGCGCCGATCTCTATTACCGGCTCAACGTCATCCCGCTCAGCCTGCCGCCGCTGCGCGAGCGCGCGGGCGACGTGCGGGAGCTGGCTGAATTTTTCGTCCGGCTGTACTCCCCGCCCGGCCAGTCGTTGCGCCTGGCTCCCGCGTTTCTCGAACTGCTCGAAGCGCACTCCTGGCCGGGCAATGTGCGCGAGCTCGCGAACTGCGTGCGCCGCGCCGTGGCCCTGGCCACCGGACCGGAGATCGGCGTGAACGCGCTCGAGGCCTGCGAATTGGCGCCGGCGGCATCCCTTGCGCTCTCCCCCGCGGCATTCGGCATATCCGGCCTGCGTCCGGGAGTCTCGCTGGGCGAAATGGAACGCAAGCTGGTCGAAATCACCCTGGTGGCCACCGGCGGCAACCGCTCGCGCGCCGCCGAACTGCTCGGAGTCAGCCTGCGCACGGTGCGCAACAAGGTTCGCAGCTATGGCCTGCCCAGCTGCAGCAGCTATGCCCATGATTAGTACAAGACGATTGAAGCACGAATGATTCGTAGGAGAAGGACGACACGACTATGGCGAATCCAAGCATGACCGAAACCGCAATGACCGAAGCCCTGGGCCGATTTCTCGACGTCGACGTAGGCCGCTACAAACTTATCTCAACCAACCTGGCCAACATCGACACGCCCGGCTACCACACCCGCGACCTGGATTTCCGCGCCGAACTGCAGCGCGCCGCTGCCGAGGATTCCGGACAGCAGACCGGACAGCTGGTCTCGGCCTCCTTCAATCCGGTCGCGCGTCAGGTCCGCGGACTCATGGAGCGCCCCGACGGCAACAACGTCAGCGTGGAGCGCGAGAGTCTGCTGCTGGCCGAGGCGCAAATGAAACTCAACCTGGGGGTGCAGCTGCTGAAAGACCAGTTCCACCTCATCTCGACGGCGATCAACTCCGGAGGCTCGACCTCATGAATCTATTTGGCATGCTCGAAGTCAGTGGCTCGGCGCTGGCGGCCGAACGCTGGCGGGCCGAAGTCGTCGCCGCCAACATGGCCAACGCCGAAACCACGCGGACTCCGCAGGGCGGGGCCTACCGGCGGCAGCTGCTGGTGTTTCGCGCCCTGCCCACTCCGCGATTTCCGATGATGCTGGCGGCGCTGCATCAAGGCCTCCATCACGGCCCGCAGGAGGGTGTGCGGGTCGACCGGGTGGTCGCCGACGCGACTCCCTTGCCCCGGCGCTATGAGCCGGGACATCCCGACGCCGATGCCGCCGGCTACGTGACCTATCCCAACGTGAATCCGGTGATGGAGATGACCGACCTGCTGAGCGCGGTGCGGGCCTACCAGCTCAACGCCGCCGCCGTCCAGGCGGCCAAGAACATGATCCAGCAGTCGTTGCAGATTTTGAGTTGAACGATTTTGCGTTGGAACGGTTTTGCGTTGGAACGATCGTGAGTTGATTTCGATGCGGGAGCACACAGCATGAGCGGCGACATCTCTTCCCTGCGCATCCTTCCGGCTGAAGCCGACGCATCATCACTGCGGCCACCAACCACCACTTCCGAGTCCGGGTTTCGCGGCGTGTTGCACAGCGCCATCGACGACATCCAGCAACTCGAGGGTCAGGCCGAGACCAGGGTCGCCGGCGTAATCGAGGGCAATGGCGCCGATGTGCACAGCGCCATGATCGCGGTCGAAAAAGCCGATCTCAGTTTTCAGCTGATGATGCAGGTGCGCAACAAAATCGTGTCCGCCTACGAGGAAATATCGCGGATGCAGTTCTGAGTCCCGGGCACCCGCGGAAAAACGAGACCGCCGGCACCGGGATAGAAGTCTGAGGCTCGCGAGAGCGGGCAACGGAAATGGCGAACAGCCTACCATCCCCACCATCGAGCAACGACGTGCTGGTCCGCCTGCAACAGTTTTTTCAGGGGCTGACCCTGAACCAGCGTCTGCTGCTGGCCGGGGGCGCGGCGCTGGTGGGCGCGACCATCTGGATCTTTGTGACGCTGCTGGGGCAGCCGAAGTATGTCACCCTATATTCCGGCCTGCGCCCGGAAGAGGCCCAGTCCCTGGCCGGCCGACTGGCCGCGAAAAACATTCCCCACCAGGTCTCGCCCGATGGCGCCAGCCTGCTGGTGCCCGAGGACAAGCTCGACGCCAGCCGTCTTGAAACCGCAGCCGCCGGCCTGCCGCGCAGCGCGCGTCTGGGCTTTGAACTGTTCGACACCCCCAACTGGGCCGGGTCGGATTTCACCGAAAAGGTGAACTACCAGCGCGCCCTCGAAGGCGAGCTGGAACGCACCCTGGCCACATTGAGCGAAGTCGAAGCCGTGCGCGTGCATCTGGTGATGCCGCAGGAGTCGCTGTTCACCGAGCAGCAGCACGATGCCAAGGCCGCCGTCATTCTCAAGACCCGCAGCGGCCACCTCTCCGAAGAAGCCCAGCGGGCCATCCCGCAGCTGGTGGCCAGCGCCGTCGACCGGCTGCGTCCGGAAAACGTGACCGTGGTGGATGCCGACTCGAACACTCCGCTGCTGCACAATCGCGATGGCCTAGGCAGCCGCGCCTACGGGCTCGACGAAGAACTCGCCAAAACTTTAGTCCACACTCTCGAACCCGTGGTCGGGGCGGATCATGTGCGCGCCAGCGTCCACGTGGAATACGAACTCGGCACCAGCGAGGACACTCAGGAAACCTACGATCCGAAGACCACCGCGACCCTCACCCAGGAACACTCGGAAGAGAGTTCCACCGGAGCCGCTCCCGCTGGAGTGCCGGGTACGGCCAGCAATGTGCCCGCCGGCACTCCGCCTCCGGCGGCGACGCCCGCGGCCGAACAATCCACTTCCAAATCAGACGCCAGCACCTTCGCGGTCAGCAAGAGTCTGCATCACAGCGTCGAACCGCCCGGACGAGTGCATCGCATCGCCGCTGCGGTCGTGGTCGACGACGTAGTTGAAACCACCGAACAGGCCGGCAAGCGCTCGACCACGCGGCGCAAACGCACGCCCGAAGAGATGAAGCAGATCGAGCAGTTGGCCGAGGCCGCGATCGGGGTGAACCCGCAGCGCGGCGACGTGCTGGCGGTCGAGAACCTGTCGTTCCAGCAGCCTCCCGCCGAAGTTCTGGTTTCGCCCCCGGCCCGCGTCGAGCACTTTCGGCGGCTGATCGAACCCTGGGCGTGGGCGCTGCGCTACCTCGGCTTAGCGGCGCTGTTTCTGGTCATCTACTGGCTGGTGTTGCGCCCGGTGAAAAAGCAGGCTCTCGCTGCCTTCCGCGCCCTGCCTGGCAAGATGGCCGGGAAGCTCGCGCCCCAGGCCGGGCTCGGCGGTGAAGCCGCATCGGGAGCCGATGGCGGCCTCGAAGACGGCGGAAAACGTGCCAGCCAGCTGAAGCGCCTGCTGGCTGAAAAAGTGAAAGCCGAACCGGAAACCGCCAGCCGCCTGGTGCAGAACTGGGTGCAGCAGGATGAGAAGCCATGAAGGATCAGCCATGACCGGCGACACGCCCGCACCCGCCGGCCTGCACAAGGCTGCGATTCTGATGGTGATCCTCGGCGAGGATGCGGCCAGCCAGATCTATCGCCATTTGCCGCCGGCAGAAGTCGAACAGATCACGCGCGAAATCACCCTGCTCAAGTCGGTCGACGCCGAGACGGTGCTGGCGGTACTGGAGGAATTCGAGCGCCTGGTCGCGGCCGGAGACTGCCAGGTACAGGGCGGAAAGGAATACGCCAACAAGCTGCTGATCAAGGCCTTCGGCGAGGAGGGCGCCAAGGAACTGCTGCGCCAGGTGGCGCTCACCGCGGAAACCAGCGCCGGCAAGCTCGACTCCCTGCGCAAAGCCGATCCCCAGCAACTGGCGAAGTTTATCGAAGGCGAGCATCCCCAGACCATTGCGCTGATCCTCGCCCACCTCGAGGCCAAGCAGGCCTCCATTCTGCTCATGCTCCTGCCCGAGGAGCTGCGCTCGGAGGCGGTGAAGCGCCTGGCGCAGTTGCGGCAGTTCTCCCCGGAAATGGCGCAGCAGGTCTCGATCGTCCTCCACAAACGCCTCGAAGCTCTCGGCGAACAGAGCCGCCGGGCCTATGCCGGATTGCGTGGAGTAGCCGAAGTGATGAACCGGCTCGATATCACCAACTCGAAAACCATCCTTGAAGGCATTGAGAAGGAGGATCCCAAGCTGGCGCTCTCCATCCGCAACCTGATGTTCACGTTTGAAGATCTGCTGACCGTGCCCGAGGCCGGCATTCGCGAACTGCTGGGACAAATGGATAAAAAGACGCTGGCCACGGCCTTGCGCGGAGCCTCCGAAGAGCTGAAGAACTATATTTTCAAGTCGATGTCGTCGCGTGCCGTCGAAATGCTCAAGGAAGATATGGAAGTGCTGGGCCCGGTGAAATCGCGCGACGTCCACAAGGCGCAGGTGGAGGCAGTCGGAGTGGCGCGGAAGCTCGAAGCCGAGGGCAAAATCTCGTTGAGCCAGGAGGGCGACGATGAGTACGTCTCCTAGCCGGGCGCCAGTCCCAGCCCCGGCCGCACCCGGCGCAGCGAAGCTCTCCCCGGCACTGCAGCCGTTCCCCTACGATTCCATTCCTCCCGGCGCGTCCGCCCGCGCCGGGATGGCGGACGGCCCGGCCAGCGACGGCGCCGCCGCCGAGGCCGCTGCCCGTGAAGCCCAGGCTCACACCCTGGGACGGCAGGAAGGACTGGCCGAAGCCCGTACAATCTTCGACGAGCAACTGGGGCGGGAGCGGGCCAGCCTGGCCGCCGCTCTGGCGCAGTTTACCCGCGACCGGGCCGCATATTTTCAAACGGTGGAAGGCGAAGTCGTTCAGCTGGCGCTGAGCATTGCCCGCAAGATTCTGCACCGCGAAGCCCAGCTCGATCCGCTGCTGCTGGCCGGAATCGTACGCGTGGCACTCGAAAAAATCGACGGCGCCACCGGCGTCGTGCTGCGCGTCAATCCCGAAAACGCTCCCGACTGGCGCCGCTATCTCGCCATCCACCTCGAGCCCGCCGATCTGCCGGAAATCGTCGAAGATCCCGCCCAGCCCCCGGACCGCTGCACCCTGGAGACATCGATGGGCACGGCCGTGATTGGACTCGAAGTGCAGCTCAAGGAAATCGAGCAGGGGCTGATGGACTTGCTGGCGGCGCGGCCGGACGCGGCGAATGCAGGGCCTTCGAATTCAGGAGCGACTTCATGAACCCGGAGACCTCGCTAGCCCCTTATCTGGCCCGTCTCGAAACCTGCTCAGGGCTGCGCTGGCAAGGGCGGGTCACGCAAGTCATCGGGCCGCTGGTCGAGTCCGAGGGACCCTTCTGCTCGGTGGGCGAGATTTGTCATATTCACGACTCGCAGGGACGTGTGCTGCCGGGAGAAATTGTCGGCTTTCGCGGTTCGACCGTCCTGGCGATGCCGCTCGACTTGCCGCGCGGAGTGCGCCACGGCGACCGCGTCGTGACCTGGGGAGAGCGCCCGACGCTGCGGGTCAGCGAGGAGATGCTAGGGCGCGTCGTCGACGGCCGCGGCCAGCCTCTCGATTCTTTGGGCCCGTACCGCGCCCGCGAGTACCGCGCGCTCGACGCGGCGGCCCCGCTGCCGCTGGAGCGGCTTTCGATTCGAGAGCCCATCGGCTGCGGCATCCGCGCCGTCGACGCCTTCCTCACCTGCGGCCGGGGACAGCGCGTCGGCATTTTTGGCGGCAGCGGCGTGGGCAAGAGCACGCTGATCGGCATGATGGCGCGCAACACTGGAGCCGACATGACCGTGCTCGGCCTCGTCGGGGAACGCGGCCGCGAGGTGCGCGATTTTCTCGAAAACTCTTTGGGAGAAGAGGGCCGCAAGCGCGCCGTGGTCGTGGTTTCGACTTCCGACCAGTCTCCGCTGCTGCGCATCCGCGCCGCGCTGGCGGCGACGGCCGTGGCCGAGTATTTTTGTGCGCAGGGCAAGAACGTTCTGCTGGTCGTCGACTCACTCACCCGCCTGGCCATGGCGCAGCGCGAAATCGGTCTGGCGGCGGGCGAGCCGCCCACAGCGAAAGGCTACACTCCCTCCTGCTTTGCCATGCTGGCGCGGCTGATCGAGCGTGCGGGAAAGTTCGGCGCGGGCAGCATCACCGCGTTTTATACCGTGCTCATGGAAGGCGACGATGAACAGGACCCGCTGGTCGACGGCGCGCGCGCCCTGCTCGATGGCCACATCATGCTCGACCGCAAGCTGGCCGTGCGCAGCCACTATCCTCCCATTGCCGTGCTCGACAGCGTGAGCCGGCTGATGCCGGCGGTGTGCTCGGCGCCGCATTTGCAGAAGGCGCACGAACTGCGGCGGCTGCTCGCCGCCTACACGGCCTCCGAAGATCTGATTCGCATTGGGGCTTACCAGAAGGGAAGCGATCCCACGCTCGACAAGGCGCTAGCGCTGATTCCCGAGTTGCATCGTTTCCTGATGCAGAAGCCCGGAGAATCCGTTTCTCTAGCGGACAGCATTGCCAAGCTGCTGGCTTTGCCCGGCTGAGAACTTGCCGAACGAAGAAAACTTGTTTCATTAAAGAAACATCGTTGAATCAGGAAACATGGCCTTTCATTTTCCGCTGCAAGCAGTTTTTCATTTCCGCCAGAGCGTGGAGCATCAGCAGGAGCTGCGTCTGCGCGCGGCTAACCAACAGGTTGCCCGAGCGCGCCGCGTCGTCGAGCAACTCGACGAGCGGATCGGGCAAATGCAGCTCCGTAAATCTCAGGAGCTAGCCGCGGGCACCACGTCGGCAGAACTGCGCTTTGCCCTGACCGGGGAGGCAGCGCTGCGCCTGCAACGGCAGGATGCCGAACGCGACCTCTTGCGCTGGCAAACGCTGCGCGACCAGCAGCAGAAAATCTTTCAGCAGGCGCGCCGCGAGCGGGAAACCCTCGAGAGCCTGCGCGACCATCAACTGCACGACTACGAACGCGCAGCGGCGCGGCGCGAACAGCGGCAACTCGACGACCTCTTCCTTCTGCGGCAAGCCTACCTGAAACGTGGTTAGATTCTGCCGAGCCTGGGCAGCCCTTGCCCAGCGCAGACACCCTGACCTTTGGTTCTCTTCCATCGGCCAAATTGCGATTCCCTTGATTCCACGGGCTCTTCCTCGCTCCGCACACGGCTCGCCGCGCTGCTTCGGATTGGTGCCCGAGATGCATTCATGCAGGATGAGCTTTCGTCCGCTCGGACTTCTGCCGTGAACATCACCACCGAACCCGCGATCCCGACCAGCATCGTTCCCGCCTCCGCTACTGGCTTGTTCGGGCGGGTGAACTCAGCCTCGCGGACTTCCGGCAGCTTTGGGGCGCTGTGCGCGGAGCACCTGGCCGCGCCGTCTGCGCATGCCGCTCCCACGGCCGCAATGACTGGGCCCGCGCGCGGCATGAACGGTGCGCAGAAACCGGCCGGCAAAGCAACCGCGGCCACACCGCCCACCACCAAGGACCCGCGACAAAACAACATTCCGGCAGCATTCACCGGGGCTCTTCCACAATTCTTGCCCACGACTGTGCCGGCAGCCGCGCCCTGGGAGGCCGCTCTGCCGGAAGTTGCCACGGATCCATCGCCGTCACCGGCTGCAGGCAGCAACGCTGCCAACAGTCCCGCTAATCGATCGAGTCAGATTTCACCAGGAACCCTGGCCAGCGTATCTTCACCGCCGTCCGCGACTGAGCCCGCCGGAACAGCTCTGAACACACTCTGCCCGGACAGCACCCTGCCCGCGGCTTCGGCCGCATGCAGATCAGACATCTCAGGCACGGTTCCCAGCGGCAGCCCAGGAGCACCCCGAGCCCCGCAGGACTACACCCAATCTGCAACGGACGCAACCGCGGCCAGTACGACCTTGGCGGATACGACCGCAGCGAGGATCGAAACAGACACGGGCCTCACGCCACTGCCGCCAATTCCTCAGACCAGCCCGCAGCAGCCGGCAGGGCAGTCTGCTGCCGAGAAGCAGTCTGCCACCCCACAACCCCCGCCCCTCTCGGGGATCTTCCCCACTGCAGCCCGCACTCCGGGAACGAGTGCGATGCCCCGTTTTGCGACCGAACCGCGTCCGACTCCGGCGCCGTCCGACGCCGCGCCTCTGGCAATCCAGTCGGCGAATTCTTCCTCCAGTTCCTCAGTTGTCCCGCTGCCGTCTCCCGCCCCGAGCGGGAATCTCCTGGGAAAAAACTCGAACCTGACCTCGCCCTCTGGAAACAGATCGTTTCCACCGACTGCTGCAGGCGGCTCGTCGCCGTCCGCGGAGGCATCGCCGACGGTCACCGCAACCAGCGCAGCAGAAGACCACTCGCAGTCGAACACAGCCGGTAACGGCGCGCCAGATTCGTCCCCGCACAAAACGGCCGCCGTGGCCGCTGCGCAAACGGTGGCTTCCCCAGCGTCCCTCCCAGCTGCGGGATCTTCTTCAGCGGATCCAACCGCGCCGTCAGCGATGCCAGCAGCCGCGCAGGGAACGCCGCAGGGAATCCCACCGGGACTCATGCCGGGACTCATGCCGGGAATGAGCGGCCCGCCGTCAGCCCCCGGCTCCGCCCGCCAACCGGACAGCAGCGGTCCGGCCGGCTCGGACTCGCCCTTGAATCTGCCCGCGTCCGCCGAGCTTCCAACCCATCCCGCCGCTGGCCCGGTACAAATGGCTCAGATCGTCAACCAGGCTGCCCAATCGGAAATGCGGATCGGGATGAGCACCTCGGCCTTCGGCAACGTGGAAGTGCGCACCGTGGTTCATGCCAATGACGTTGGAGTCCTGATCGGCAGCGAAAAAGGCGACCTGCGCGCTCTTCTCTCGAATGAACTTCCCGGCATTGCCTCGACGCTGCAACAGCAGAACCTGCATCTGAACCAGGTGAACTTTCATCAGGCGGGATTCGCGTTCTCGAACCAGATGTCATCGGGAGGCGAGGCGCAGCCGCGTGGGTTCGCTTCTCGAACCGTCGCCGCCGTGACTAGGCCGGCAGAGGCTTCCAGCGCCGAATCGAGTGAACCACCAGCAGTATTGAGCTCCGGGAGCGGCACCGGCCTCAGCATTCTCGCTTGAACATTTTTTCTTGAAGGAGGATTTAGCCATGACCACCACACCGATTGCGACCACGCCACCGCCGACACCCTCGACGGGCGGGACTCCGACCACTACCAGCTCCGGGCTGCCCACGTCGCAAAGCTTGAACAACATGTTCCTGCAACTGCTGGTAGCGCAATTGCAAAATCAGGATCCGCTCAATCCCCTCGATCCCTCGCAGTTCGTCGGCCAGCTGGCTCAGTTCAGCGAGCTCAGCGAAGTCACCCAGATCAATCAAACCCTGCAGCAGCTTGCCGGCTCGGGGTCGACCGGAGGCTCGGGCACCACCGGCTCGGGCACCACCGAAGGAAGTCCGCCCGCGAGTTCTCCCAGCCCGTCGAACTCGCCGGCCGCCGCCGCGCCTGCAGCCATGGTTTCCGCGGCGGCTGCGGCGGCGCAGGCCGCGATTCCGAATTTCACTTCACCCGCAGCATCCATTCTCAACCGCCAGATCCAAGGAGTGTTCTAAATGCCGAATTTTTCCATTCCTCTTTCCGGGCTGACCGCGGAATCGACCGCGCTGTCGGCCATCGCCAACAACCTCTCCAACCAGAACACCACGGGCTACAAAGATACCGGCGTGTTGTTCAGCGATTTGTTTTATCAGAATCTCGGAACCACCGGATCGGGCGACCCCATCCAGGAAGGAGCCGGCACCAAAGTGAGTTCGATGCCCTCGTTGTTCACGCAGGGCAGCGTCAGCGCCACCGGAGTGCCCACCGATGCGGCCATCCAGGGCTCCGGATTTTTTGTCGTGCAAAATGCCAACGGCTCCCTCGATTACACCCGGGCTGGTGATTTTACGGTCGACAACAGCAACTATCTGGTCACATTTCAAGGACAGCAGGTCCTCGGCTATCCTGCGGTCAACGGGGTGGTCAATACGGGTGCCGCGATCGCGCCGCTGCAGCTCGGAGCGGGGACCATCAGTCCCCCCACCGCAACCGGCAACGTGCAGCTTACCCTCAACCTCAACTCTGCCACCGGTCCCACCGGCACGCCGTATTCGACGCCCATCCAGATCTACGACTCCCTCGGAGCCCCCCACACTTTGACTGCGACCTTTACCAACACCGGGCCTAATACCTGGGACTACAGCCTGAGTATTCCCGCCACCGATCTCAGCGCGCCCGGAGCCACCGGAGTTCTGGCCACCGGTACTCTGACCTTCAACGGAAATGGCGTGTTGATCGGGGACACGGCCACCACCGGCGGAGCCGTAGCCGGGGCTCTCGGCGACGTCACTGGGATTCCCATCACCGGACTGGCCGACGGCGCCACCAACATGACGTTCAACTGGAACGTGCTCAACGGGACCTCCCCGGTGCTCACCCAGGTCGCAGCTCCCGACAGTACGACGTCGGCCAATCAGGACGGCAACAGCAGCGGCTCGCTCACCAGTTTCACCATCGGTTCCGACGGTACCATCACCGGTTCATTCAGCAACGGCGCCACCGAGGCCCTGGGACAAATCGTTCTGGCCAGCTTCGCCAACAACAACGGGCTCGAGCTAAACGGCAATACCGATTTCACGCCGACTCTGGCCTCCGGCCCGGCCGTGTTGGGAATTCCGGGTGCAGGGGAACTGGGAACGCTGTCGGGCGGCTCACTCGAGCTCTCCAATGTGGACATTGCGACCGAGTTTGCCAACTTGATCGTCGCCCAGCGTGGTTTCGAAGCCGACGCCAAAGCCGTGACCACTTTCGATCAGATCACGCAAGACACCATTGCGCTGAAACAGTAGAGTCGCGGTCCAACCACAAGACGGCTCCGGCGGCACTCGCTGCGCTGGAGCCGCGTCGATTCATTGCAGATTCTTAATGAGAACCGACTAACCGGACCCGGCCGACCAGACGCTCATTTTTCGCGTCTTAGGCTTCCGATCTCCCTAAGCGCTGATTCCAAGGGTTCAGCACAGGGTTTGAAACAAAAGCATCCCCCTCCCTTTCGTGCGCGGCAGCGGAATCCCGATTGCTTTTCCAAACTGCATGCCGGATGAAGAAAAAAAAATCCCTAAGGGCCGCGTCTGGGGCGTGGTTGTTCTCATCGTGGCCCTGGCCGGAGTTGGCATCTGGTTTTGGGCCAGCCGGGGTGCTGACTCCGCACCAGAGGAAGCCGCCAAGGTCCGGGCGACACTTCATCTCGAAACCTTCGTCCTGAACCTCGCCGACACCGATCAGCGCTCGTACCTGCGGGTAGGCATCGATCTCGGCTTGAACCGGGAAGCCAAGCACGGGGAAGAATTGGCTCCTCTGGCCCAGGTGCGCGACACCATTCTGGGGGTGCTGGCCGAGGCCAAGGTCGACGAACTGATGACCGCGGCTGGCAAGACCAAGCTGAAGGAGAACCTGCTGCACGCCCTGCAGGAGCGCCTGCCCCAACTGGGCGTCGAGGCAGTTTATTTCACCGAGTTTCTGATCCAGCGCTGAGGGACCAAACAGAGGAGCCAAGACGATGTCAGCAGCAGCCCCACAGACGACGTCCCCGGCCGCAGCCGAGAAAGCGCGGGAAGCGGCCGAACGGGAGAACGAAAACAACGAAAACAACGAAAACGAAGAAGCGCGCTGGCGGCCGGTGCTGGGCTTGCCCTGCCAGCTTACGGTCGAACTGCCCCTCCCCAACTTCAAGGTTGCGGACTTTCTGGCGCTGCGGCCGGGCTCGGTGCTGGCCACCAACTGGCGCCTGGCGCATGACATTCCGCTGCGGATCAATGGAACGCTTATCGGCTGGGCGGAGTTTGAAGGGGCGGGCAGCCGGCTGGCGGTACGGCTGACGGAGCTGGCATGACAGGGGAAGTCATCGTGAACCGAAGCTTCTTGAACAAATTCGTTTTGCATAAAACGGTGTTGCGTGATGTTCCCGGCCCCACCGCGCCAGTGTCCGCTCTGCCGGCGGCTCATGAGCCGATCGATCGGTGGCGGCGGGTGCGCGCGTGGTGGAAGCGCGTCCGGCGGCTGGGCCAGCGCGCGCCCCGCCGCCTGCGCCTGTGCGACAGCCTGCCGCTGGGCGAGCGCCGTTTCGTGGCCGTGGTCGAGTTTGAACGCTCCCGCTTCCTGGTGGGAGGAACGACTTCCTCTCTGGTGCTGCTGGCGAGCCTGGGACATGCCGAGGCGCAAAACGGCGAACAACACAAAGACAAAAAAAACGAAAAAGATGAGACCGCCGCTCGGCCTGCAAGCGAAGTCTCCTCGAGGTTCGAACCATGAGGTGGACGAGACGCTTGTCCATCGCGGTGGCACCGCTCCTCGTGCCGGCCGCCACGGCGTGGGCTGAGGCCCGGCCCCGGCACGCCTCCGGGCTCAACTGGAGCGGGCCGGCGGGAGCCACGGGCTCGGTGCCCTGGAACATCGTCGTCCTGCTGACCCTGCTGACGTTGCTGCCCGCGCTGGTGATGGCAATCACTCCGTTTGCGCGTTTGCTGGTGGTCTTTCATTTCCTGCGCCAGGCGCTCGGCACCCAGACCGCCCCCAGCAACCAGACGCTGATCGGCCTCTCGCTGGTGCTGACTTATTTTCTGATGCAGCCGGTCGGGGCGGCGATTTACCAGCAGGCCGTTGTCCCGTTCGAGAGCGGCCAGATCGATGCCTGGGCCGCCCTCGAACAGGGCACTCCCCCGCTGCGCCACTTCATGCTCAAGTTCGCGCGCGAAAAAGATCTGGCGCTGTTTCTCGAACTGGCCCAGGCCCCGCGCCCGGCGCGGCCCGAGGATGTGCCCATGCGGGTGCTGGTGCCGGCCTACATCCTGTCGGAACTGAAGACTGGCTTTCAGATCGGGGCGGCGCTGTTTCTGCCCTTTCTGGTGATTGACATGGTGGTCGCGGCGGTCACGACCTCGATTGGCATGATGCAGCTGCCCCCGGTGGTGATTTCGACCCCGCTGAAAATCATGCTGTTCGTCATGATCGACGGCTGGAACCTGGTCATCGGTTCGCTGATGAAGAGTTTTGCCTGAGGTTCGGAAGAGTGTGAGGTTCGGAAGAGCCTGAGGTTCGGAAGAGCCTGAGGTTCGGAAGACAAAGAGAAAAGAGGAGGAACGGCCATGGGATCGGACAACATCATAGCCATCCTGCGTCAGACGATTGCGACCGCGCTCTGGATGGGGGCGCCCCTGCTGATCGCTGCCACCCTGGTTGGGTTGCTGATCAACGTGGTGCAGGTGCTGACTTCGCTGCAGGAATCCACGCTATCGACGGTGCCGCGCCTGTTCGCCGTGGCCGCCGCCACATTCCTGCTGCTGCCCTGGATGGCGCACCGCCTCACCGCATTCACTCTGCAGATTTTTTCCGACTTCCGGCCGTTTGCGCAGTGAATGATTGGGCGCGAAGTGAATTTGGATAGGAACCTACGGGAAGACGAAATCAGGATCGAGAAAGTTTTCGGAAAGTCTATGGAAGTCTTGCATCTGGACCAGTTGCTGGCGGCCGCCGTGTTCACCGGGGCGCGCATATCCGGGCTGATGGTGTTCTGCCCGTTTCTCAGCAGCAACGCCATTCCCGCGCCTCTCAAAGCCGCCCTGACCCTGCTGGTCACTGCGCTCATCTACCCGCTGCGCGGTCCCGTGCAGCTTGATCTCACCTCCTGGCAGTGGGTGAGCGTGGCCCTAAGCGAAGTCGTGATCGGCATGGTGCTGGGTCTGGCGGCCAACTTCATGATGGAGGCGCCCATGATGGCGGGCCAGATTCTGGGCGTGCAGATGGGCTACTCCCTGGCCGCGTTGTTCGATCCGCAGACCAACGCCGACACCCCGGTGCTGGCCGAGTTCAACCGCCTGGCCGCGCTTCTGATTTTTCTCCAGCTCGATGTGCATCACTGGCTGCTGCGCTCTGTGGTCAATAGCTTCGCGTACCTGCCCGCGGGAGCGGCATCGGCCACCTTCGCCGCCACCAGCGGCCTGCTGCACGCTGCCGGCGGAATTTTTCTGGCCGGGGTGCAGATTGCCGCGCCCGGCCTGGCCGCCACGCTGGTCGCAGATGTGGCCCTGGGCTTTCTCGGAAAAGCTTCGCCGCAGCTTCCGGTGCTTTTCATCGGACTCGCGGTGAAGAATTTGTTGGGACTGGCCATGCTGATCGCGGTCGTGGCGTATTGGCCGCACGGTTTCTCCCAGCGTTTCGCCGAGTCGATCGCCGTCGGAGAAAAGCTGCTCCGTTTAACCCGCTGAAACAGAATCTATGGCCGACCAGAACAAAACCGAGAAAGCCACACCGCGGCGGCGGCTCAAGGCGCGCGAGCAGGGACAAATCGCGCGCAGCCGCGATCTGATCGCCGGCCTCGCCACCATGACGGCCGTGATGGTGCTGGCCTGGCAGTTGCCCGGCTTCGTCGCGGACTGGCGCGGCATGCTGCGCCACGAACTGGACTCGGCCGTCACCCATCGCAATCAATTGCTGCCCGTCTGGCGCAACGATTTCTTCCTCTTTCGCGGGGTCGCCGTGGCCGCGAGCCTGAGCTGGCTGGCCGCCATGGCGGGCGGCCTCGCGCAGGGCGGCCTGGTATTCGCGCCCGCCGCGCTTATGCCCAACCTGAGCCGGCTCAGTCCCGCCGCGCGTATGGGACAGCTGTTCTCGCTGAGCGCCGTCAGCCATCTGCTGAAAGCCCTGCTGCCGACCGCCGTCATTGTCTATCTCGCCATCAGCCTGCTGGCCCGCGATTGGACCATCCTGCCTGCGCTTCTGCACGGCAGCCCCAGAGCGATCGTCGGCTTCTCCACCGGCCACATGTTCGAGCTGGCGTGGAAGTGCTCGCTGGTTCTTCTGGTGTGGTCGGCTGCCGATTACTTTCTTGAACGCCAACGCAACGAGAGCGACCTCAAGATGAGCCGCCAGGAACTGCGCGACGAGTTTAAAGAGAGCGAAGGCAATCCTGCGGTCAAGATGCGCATCCGGCGCCTGCAGCGCCAAGCCCGCCGCCGCCGCATGCTCAAAGATGTCGAGCGCGCCGCGGTCGTGATCACCAACCCCACCGAATTCGCCATCGCGCTTGAATTCCGCATGGAGATGGACGCGCCCGTCGTGGTGGCCAAGGGACGCAACTTGCTGGCGGCGCAGATTCGCGAAATCGCGCTCTGGCACGGCATTCCTCTGGTCGAGAATCCGCCGCTGGCCCACGCCCTGTACCGCGCCGTGGAAATCGGACAGGCCATTCCCCCAAAACTCTATGCCGTGGTCGCCGAGATTCTGGCGGCCATCTGGCGGGCCCAGGCACGAGCCACCGCCCAAGCCACGCAGACCGCGAAAACCACCGCTGCGGGGAGGGCCTGATCCATGCCAGCCAACGTCCCTGCCCCGGCCACCGCCTCTGCATCCAAGGTCAAGCTCAACCGGGCCTCCGAGTGGATCATGCCCATCGCCGCCGTGGGCCTGATCTTCGTGATGCTGGTGCCCTTGCCCAGCATTCTCCTCGATGTGCTGCTGGCCACCAGCATCACTGCCGCCGTGCTGGTGCTGCTGTCGGCGATACAGATTCTGCGGCCATCCCAGTTCTCGGTTTTTCCCAGCCTGCTCCTCCTGCTCACCCTGTTCCGGCTCTCGCTGAATCTGGCCTCCAGCCGGCGCATTCTGCTGCACGGCAACGAAGGCGCCGGAGCCGCCGGACACGTCATCGAAGCCTTTGGCTCGTTCGTGGTGGGCGGCAACTACGTCGTGGGCTTCGTCATTTTCATTGCGTTGATCGCCATCCAGTACATCGTGGTGGCGCACGGCGCGGTGCGCACCGCGGAGGTTACGGCGCGCTTCACCCTCGACGCCATGCCCGGCAAGCAGATGGCCATCGACGCCGACCTGAACGCCGGCCTGATCAACGAGGTGCAGGCCCGCACCCGGCGCGAGCAGATCGCACACGACGCCGAGTTCTACGGCGCCATGGACGGCGCCGCCCGCTTCAACCAGCGCGACGCCATCGCCACTATTCTGATCACCGCGATCAATATCATTGCCGGATTCCTGATCGGCGTCTTCCAGCTCGATATTCCCTTCCGCGAAGCTCTGAAAACCTACACCGTGCTGACCGTTGGCGATGGCCTGGTCACCATGATCCCGTCGCTGCTGGTCTCGATGGCCGGAGGCATGGTGGTCACCCGCGCCACCTCCGACTCGACCCTCTCGGTCGACGTCGGACGCCAACTGCTCTCCCGCCGCCCGCTGATGATCGCTTCCGGCGTGATGCTGACCCTGGCGGCGATTCCCGGCCTGCCGAAATTTTCGTTTTTCCTGCTGGCGGCCGGAACCGCGTTTCTGGCCTGGCGCGCCCCCAAAATCGGCGCCGAGCCGGCGGCCACGCCTGCGGGTGAGAAGAAGGCGGCCAAAGAGAAAGATAAAGAGTCAGTCGAGGATCTGCTCAAACTCGACGAGCTCTCGCTCGAAGTCGGCTACAGCCTGGTGCCGCTGGTCGACCAGAATCAAGGCGGCCAGCTGCTGGCCCGGGTGAAAGCCCTGCGGCAAAATCTCGCGCAGCAGCTGGGATTCATCGTCCCGCCGGTGCACATCACCGACAACGTGCGCCTCAAGCCGCGTGAGTACGTCATCGCCCTGCGTGGCGTCGAAGTGGCGCGCTGGGAAATGTTTCAGGACCACATGATGGCCATCAGCTCGGAGGGCTCTCCCCGCCCGCTGCCCGGAACTCCCACCAAAGAGCCTGCCTTTGGCGTGGCGGCCGTCTGGATTCCGGCGGCACTGCAGAATCAGGCGCTGGCTTCCGGATACGCCGTCGTCGATCAGACTTCGGTGCTGGCTACGCATCTGGCCGAGGTGGTCAAGCAGCATGCCCACGAACTGCTCACCCGGCAGGAAGTCAAGCGCCTGCTCGACCGGCTGGCCGAAAGCCAGCCCAAGCTGGTCGAGGAGCTGGTGCCCAAAATTCTGAGCCTGGGCGAAGTGCAGAAGGTCCTGCAGCAATTGCTGCGCGAGCAGGTATCGATCCGCGACCTGCCGGCGATTCTCGAGACTTTGCTCGATACCGCGCCCACCACGAAGAATCCGGTGGCGTTGGTTGAATCCGTGCGGCAGTCCCTGGGACGGGCTCTGGTGCATCCGCTGCTGTCGGACAGCGGAGGTCTGCGGGTGGTCACGCTCGACCACGCGCTCGAAGAAGAACTGGGCCGGGCCTTCGGCGCCGCCGCGCCGCCGGCCGGGACCGCCGGACTGCAACCGCCCTTTGCCCGCCGCATTCTCGACGGCCTGCGGCGCCTCGCAGGAGAGCAAGTCGCGGTGGCCAGCCCGGTGCTGCTCTGTTCGACCCCGGCCCGCTATTACCTCAAACGGCTGCTGGAGCCGTTTCTGCCCAAGCTGGTCGTGCTGTCGCCGCTGGAAGTGCCGCCGGTGGTCGAGGTGCAGTCGGTCGGAGTGTTGCGCTGAGTTGCGATGAAGACAGAGTTGATTTTTCACGAGAAGTGAGAATGCCATGAGCAAGAACACCGCGAAGGCCTACACCGCCTGGCAGGATCAGGATAAGAACAAAAAAGAAGAACGCGACCGCATCCTGCTCGAACAGCTGCCCCAGGTCAAATACCTGGCACGCCGCATCCACGAACGGCTGCCCCGCCACGTGCCGCTCGAGGACTTGGTGCATGCCGGCGTGCTCGGACTGATCGACGCGCTCAACAAGTTTGACAGTTCCAAGCAGGTGCAGTTCGGTTCCTACGCCAAGTTCCGCATCCGCGGCGCCATCCTCGACAGTCTGCGCGAAATGGACTGGGGTCCGCGCGAGTTGCGGCGCAAGGCGCGCAAGGTCGAAGAAGCCCACCGCAAGCTCAGCCTGGAGCTGAGCCGCGCCCCCACGGAAAACGAAGTCGCGGCCGAACTCGGGATGACCTTGCAGGAGCTGCAGCACCTGCTGGGCGAGCTCGACAGCCTCGAAGTCGGCAGCCTGCGCATCGAGTCGCCCTGGGACGGCAAGGAAGAAGATTTGTGCGACTACCTGCCCAATGCGCCCGAGGACACACCGTTTTTCCGCTGCCTGCGTTCGGAGATGAAAGACCTGCTGGCCCGCGTCATTGGCGAGTTGCCGGACAAGGAACAGCACGTTCTGTCTCTCTATTACTTCGAGGAGCTCACCATGAAGGAAGTAGGAGCGGTGCTGGGCATCGGCGAGTCGCGCGTGTCGCAGATTCATTCGCTCGCGGTAGTGCGGCTGCGCTCGCGGCTGGCGGAAATGATGAGCGCCGGAGGCGGGCGGGTGCGCGCCGCCTCCAGCGGCGCGGGCGCTTGAGGGATTTGAGACGGAGAGGATCAGGATCGAGAAGCAGGATCGAGGAGAAAGATCGAGGAGCAAAGATCATGGAAAAAGTTCTCAGCCAGGAAGAAATCGATGCCATGGTGCGCTTGGCGCGTACGGGCGGACAGACCGAAACTCATCTCCCTTCTCCGCCCCATGTCGAGCTCTGGGACGTGCGCCTGGCGGGGCAGATCGGGCGCGAGCAACTGCAGGCCATCACCTCGCTGCACGAGGGCTTCGCCCGCAACCTCACGCACTCGCTCAGCGCCTACCTGCGGGTGGTCTTTGCCGCCACCCTGGTTTCCGCCGAACATCTGAGCTACCGCGACTTTCTGCAGCGCATACCCGAAACCACCTATCTGGCGTCCTGCCGGGTCGATCCCATGGGGGTGAATGCGGCCCTGCAGCTGGACCTGAAAGTCGCGTTTCCCATCATCGACCTGCTGCTGGGCGGCGAGGGCAAAGGCATGGCGCCGACCCGGGAGATTACCGACATCGAAGAACAGATTCTCGACAGCGTGGCCCGCATCGTATGCCGGGAACTGGGCGCGGCTTGGCAGGCGCTGGCGCTCACAGTCGTCTTCGAGCAGCGGCTGGAGGCGGGCGCGGCGCAAAGGCTCATGCCTCCGGAGGAGAAAACTTTGTCCCTGAGTTTCGAAGTCACCATGCCGGAGGTGCGCGGCGGGTTGAATGTGGCCGTGCCCGCGGTCGTTTCCAATGCCCTGCTGCGCCAGATTTCCGCCAGCTGGAGCCGGCGCCCTCCCCGCGGCGCGAGCGATTCCCGAAGGCGTCTGATGCGCCGCCTGCTGGAGTGCCCGTTTCAGGCCGAGCTGGGCGCGATCGACGTGCGGGCGGCGGTAAGCGAACTGGCCGGACTGGCTCCCGGAGACCTTCTCGCCTTTGCCCGCAGCGCGGCTGAACCGGCTTCGCTGCTGATCGCGGGCCAGGAGATGTTTCGCGCCGTTCCGGCGCGCTGCGGTGATACTCGCGCCGCCCGGGTCCTCGCCGCCGTGGCCGCCTCCACTTCCCCGGCGGACCCCAAGGAGAACACAAAATGACGGAAGCCGCCGCGTCTCCCGTTCGCCCCGACCCCACCCCATTCGTGCAGGCCTGGCTCGACAGCCTGGCTCACGTCCTCGGACAAGTCAGCGGATCGCCGCTGCCTTGGACGGCACTCGAGGAATCTCCGCCGGAACTGGCGGCGTCTGCCGAGAATGATCTGTGGATTCTTGGGGTCTGCTCCGGGGGCTTGCGCGGGGAGACGAGCCTGCGGATCCCGGCCGCCTCTACGCTTCGCCTGGCGCAGATCTTCATGGGCGAGACGGCCGATCCCGCGGCCGAACTTACTCCCAGCCATCGCGAAGCCGCAGAAGAACTCCTGCGACAGGTCGGCGGCGTAGTCGCCAGCACTCTCAAGGTGAGTTGGGGAGAAATGCAGCTTCGGCTCGACGCCGCCGCGGGCGCCCCTTCGTGGCCAGCTTCCTCCACCTACTGGCTGCGCGCCGGAGAAAACTCCCCGGTGCTGATCGAAATGCATCTCAGCGCAGCGCTGGTGGCCGGGCTGCGCGCGGAGAAAACGGAAGCCCCGGCGTCCGGCCTAGCCGCTCCCCTCCCTCCAAGCCCCGACGAAAGCCGCGCCAAGCTGGGCTTGCTGATGGACGTGGAGCTGGCTCTGACCCTGCGCTTTGGCAGCCGCCGTCTGCTGCTGCGCGAGGTGCTCGATCTCAACCCCGGCGCCGTTGTCGAACTCGATCGCAAGGTCGAGGAACCGGTCGACGTGCTGCTCGACGGCCGCCTGGTAGCTCGGGGAGAAGTCGTGGTGCTGAACGGAAATTATGGCGTGCGGGTGACCGAAGTGGCGCCCCGCGAGCCGGCAGGAAAATCGTGATGGGAACCGCGAGCCTGCATTTCGATGCCTGGGGCCCGGCATGGCGCGATTTCTTGAACCAGCTCGTACCGCGCTGTGCCCGCCTCGATTGCCGGCAGACCCAAAGCGTCTGGCGCCGCTATCGCAGGAAGTCGCGTGGAATCGTAATCCAGGGTTTGCGGTATTGCCTGGAGGAGTGCATGGAGCGGGCTCTCCGGGACGCTGTCGAGCGCATTGCCTCGGTCTCGAAGCCGGCGCTGGCTCGGCATCGCGTCCCGCTGGGACTCGTGCTGCTCTCGCGCCAGCAACTCACGGCCGCACAGCTGCGGGCAGCGCTCGCCGCGCAACGCACTGCCGGGCGCGGCCGAATCGGGGAGTGGCTGCAAGCACTGGGTTTCGCGAGCGAGGAGCAGGTCACGGCGGCTCTGGCCCGGCAGTGGTCGTGCCCGGTGCTGCGGGCGAACTCCTGGCATGCGGGAATCTCTTTGCAACCGGAAATTCCCCAGCTCGGATCTTCGAACCCTGCTTCTTTGAAATCTGGATTCTGGAAATCTGGATTCTCGAAATCTGTGGCCGGCCGCGCTCCGCAGATTCCCCTCACCCTGCTGCAGTCCTACGTCATGATCCCGGTGGACTACGTTGCGGCCACGGCCACACTGCACCTGGCGTTCGGCGAAGGCATCGATTACGGCGTCCTGTACGCCATTGAGCAGATGGTGGGATGCCATACCGAGTTCTGCCTGGCCGTTCCCAGCCTGATCCGACAGCGCCTCGAGACCCTCGCCGGACCTCGCGTCGAGAGTGAAGTCGTGTTTGACCGGGTCGCCGATAGCTCCGAGTTTTCCCGTATTGTCCGCAGCTACTCGATCCGGCTGAGCATTCCGGAAATCCGCCTGGCCGCCTGCGGTCCTCACCTGTGGGTGCGCCTGCTTCGCCCCTCCCATCCGCCTCTCGATCTGCTGCTGCGCTCCCCGCGGGACGCTTCCAACCAGCCACCTCTTCCTCTCAGTTCCATGGCGCCGTCTTCCGTCCCCAATCTGTCGTCCTAAAGTCTCCCAGCCCGCTGCCGATATCAGCTACGTTGGGGCACGGCGCTCGCGGTCCGGGACCGCCTCCGCCTCAAAGAGGATCTGCCGACCAGGATTCGAGAAACCAGGACCTGCGGAACGAGGCTCAGCGGGACGAGGCTCTACAAGACATGGACAAGCTGCGCGCTCTCATTGTGGACGATTCCTCGGTGATGCGGAAAATTGTGGAACGGTCGCTGCGCCAGGCCGGTCTGGGCATTGCCCAGGTCCTCGAGGCCGGCAACGGGGCTGAAGCCCTCGCCCTTGTGCAGAAAAATAAACTAGACCTCATTCTCTGCGATATCAACATGCCGGTCATGGACGGCCTGGAATTCGTCCGGCAACTGGCGGGGGTTGAAAATGCCAGGGGAGTACCAGTGGTGATGATTACCACGGAAGGCAGTGAAGGGCACGTGGTAAAGGCGCTCTCGGCGGGAGCGCGCGGCTACATTCGCAAGCCCTTTACCCCGGACCAGGTCAAAGAGCATGTGCTCCCCGTGCTCGAGCCGAGGCTGCCGGAGCCGAAGCGGTGAAACCCTCCCATCTCGCCCTGCACTCCGCCCGGGGACGCGAGTACTGGCTGCCGATCTTGCAGCAGGCAATCCAGGAAGTTTTCGAACTCATGCTGGGTTGTTCCCTCGAAGTTCCCACCGGACCGCCTCCCGAGCAGGCGCTCGACACTACTTCCATGGTGGGGCTGGCGGGCGAGTTGTGCGGAATCCTGACCATACGCTGCAGCGGCCAGACGGCGGCGCGCATGGCTTCGCGCATGCTGGGCACGGATCTCGAAAAAGCTGGGCTGGAAAAATGGGATGCCATCGGCGAGATCTGCAACATGGTGGCGGGAAACTTCAAGAACAAGATTGCCGGCCTCGGAGATGGCTGCTTGCTCTCGGCGCCGACGGTGATCACCGGGGCGGAGTACAGTCTCCACGCCATGGTCAACGACGAGGTGCATACCGTCCTGCTGTTTGAAGGACAGCCGCTCGTGCTTTCCCTCGAAATTCACCGCTAGACTTCGCCAGCCCCCTGCTTCCCGCCCCGGCGCGGCAGAATTTGCCGGGGACTCGGCGCCTCGCCCGGCAAGATCTGCTCTTGGCGTTTCGTCCAGGATTCACTGAGCGACCCGCTGCGGTGATCTTCCGTTGGTTCTTCAACCCTTTCCGTTCCCCGTAAGGATTTCCGAACTCTCATCTGCAATGGAACGCGGAGTGCTTCTGTTCCGAGCGGGTGCTTCTTATGGACAGTGGCTACTACGCAGCATGCGCCGGGCTGGCCGCACAAACCCAGGCTCTCGAATTGGTGGCGAACAATCTGGCGAATCTTAGCACCGCGGGATATCGCGGACAGCAGGCAACTTTTCGTTCGCTGGTAGCGGGCGGGAGCACGGTGGCGTGGAATCCTCTGAATGCCGCAGTCAACGACTTCGGGGTGCTCAGCGGCAGCCGCGTCGATCTCGCCTCCGGCAGCCTGGTGGCTACCGGCAATCCTCTCGATCTGGCAGTGGCCGGCGCCGGCTTCTTTACCGTGCGGTCAGCCGAAGGCGTAGTCTACACCCGCAATGGCGGGTTTCACGTGACTCCCGCGGGACAACTCACGACCGCTCCGGGCGACGCCGTGCTGGGCGAGCAGGGTCCCATTATTCTGCCGAACGGGGCGGTCGCGGTCAGCGCGGATGGAACCATTTCGGTCGACGGCGCAGTGGTCGAGAAACTTCGTATCGCGGAGTTTTCTCCGGACACCAGCCTGAGCGCCCTGGGAAACGCGCTGTATGCGGCGCCCAAAGGTTCGGCGCTGCCCGCAGCTTCGTCCTCGATCCGCCAGGGCATGATCGAGGATTCCAATGTCAGCCCGATGAAAGGCGTGGTGCAGATGATCTCAATCCAGCGCAACGCCGAAATGATGCAGCGCGCGCTCACCCTGTTCGACACCCAGTTCAATCAGACCGCGGCCCAGGATTTGCCGCGGGTCTGAGCGTAAGAAGAGTCTGAGCGTAAGAAGAAAAGAAAGAGAAAAGAAAGAGAAATGAGGAACGCATGATTCGCGCACTCTACACCGCCGCCAGCGGCATGGTCGCACAGGAACTCAACCTGGACAACATCGCCAACAATCTGGCGAACTCGAGCACGTCGGGCTTTCGCAGCCGGCGGCTGCAGTTCGAGGATCTCATTTATCAGAACCTGATTATGCCCGGCGCGGCGGCCTCGCAGCAGACCACCGTAGTGGCGGGCTTGCAGGTTGGCCTGGGCACGCGCCCGGCGGCCTCGGAAGTCATCCAGACCCAGGGCGACTTTACCCAGACCGGAAGCCCCCTGGACCTGACGATCCAGGGCCAGGGCTTTTTTCAGGTGCTGCTGCCCGACGGGCAGACGGCCTACACCCGGTCGGGCAGCTTTCATCTCGACGCCTCCGGCAACCTGGTCACCCAGGACGGCGATCCGGTGCAGCCCACCATCACGATTCCGCAGGGCGCGCTCTCGGTCACCGTGGCCCAGGACGGCACGATCAGCGTGACCCTGGCGGGACAGACGGCGGCGCAGCAGGTGGGTACGCTGCAGCTGGCGCTGTTCAACAATCCCGGCGGCCTCAACAACACCGGCAGCAATCTGTTTCTGGCCACCACCGCCTCCGGCGATCCCATCGTCGGCCCCCCCGGGGGGAGCGAGGGCCTGGGCCCGATCGTGCAGGGCATGCTCGAGCAGTCCAACGTCAGCGTCATCGATGAATTCGTGAACATGATCGTGGCGCAACGTTCCTACGAAGCCAGTTCGCGCGTGGTCAACGCCGCCGACCAGATGCTGCAGAACATTAACCAGCTGGGGCATTAACCGTAGTTAACTAAGATGGTTTAACCAACGCATCTGAACGATTGCGATTGCCTTCCATGAAACCACTTCTGATCGCCGCCTGTATCGCCGGTTTCTCGCTCGTCGCCGGAGCTTCGCCGGGGCAGTCCACCTGCCGCACCCGGGTGCCGGAGAGCGTTGTGGTGGCTCCGGGAGAGGAGTTTTCGTTGGCGGATCTTCTCACCAGCGGCAGCGGCAGTTGCGCTGCGCTGCGGCACGCGGCCGCCAGTGTGCCCCTGGGCAGGGCTCCTCTGGCCGGCAGTGCGCGTGTGCTCGCAGGGAGCGAAGTGCGGATGGTTCTGCATAAATTAGCGGAAGACATGGGGCAGGATGCCGGCGAATTCGCCTCCATCCTCGTGCCGGAGCGCATTACGGTGCGGCGCGCCGGGGCGCGCGCCTCCTGCGCCGACATTGGCCGGCGGCTGGCTGCGGCTGCGCCGGGCGCAGTGGATTGTGGCGCCGCCAATCGCATTTCTGCGGACGCACCCCTCGAATTTACCCAGCCGGCCTGGGATCCTGCGCTGGGAAGCTGGGAACTCTGCGCCCGCTGCGTTGATCCCGCGGACTGCGTGCCTTTCCTGGTGCGCCTGCGGGGCAGTGATCCCCAGGCAGAGACGGAAACTCCCTTCGGCGGGGTTCGAAGCGAGATGGTGCGAAGCAAGATGGCGCGAAGCACGATTGCGCGGCTGGCCGCTACGTCTTTCCGCCAGGCAGCGTCCGGCCCGGCCCGCGCGCTGCCGATGGTGCGCCCCGGCCAGACCGTCATCCTGCTGTGGGATCAGGACGGAATTCGCCTGGTGGTCCCCGTCGTCTGCCTCGATCCGGGCGCGCCGGGCGAGAGGGTGCGGGCCCGCATGGTGCACGGCGGCGCGCTGCTGCACGCCATCGTCGTAGGCGCGGGCATGCTGCGCGCCGCTTCCTGAGGTTCGCCATGGAAATGGAAAAGGTGCCGCCAATGTCGAGGTCGAGGTCGAGGTCGAGATCGAGATCGAGATCGAGGTTTCGATACCACAGCGTTGCTCTGTTTGCTGTCGCCCTTGCCCTGGCCGCACTCGCTCTGTCCCCGGCCAGCGCGCGGGTCAAAGCCAAGGCTGCCGCCAAGCGCGACGGCCTGGCCGACTATGTCCAGCGGGTTTCGGCAAAGACGGCCGAGCCTGCGCTCACCACTCCCGGAAGCCTGTGGATCGATTCCGGGCGGCTGGCCAACATGGTGGCCGACTACAAGGCTTCGCGCGTGGGCGACCTGGTGACGATCAGCGTGGTGCAGAACTTGTCGGCCTCCAGCACAGGCGCCGTTGCCACCAATCGCACCTTCTCGGCCAGTTCCGGGATCACCGCCCTGCCCGGAAAACTCAAGACCGCTGGCGTGGCCAATCTGTTTTCGCCGACTTCGGCCCAGGCGCTGTCCGGAAAGGGGCAGGCTACTTCCCAGACTTCGTTAAGCACCACGCTCACCGGACGGGTGGCGGCGGTTCTGCCGGCCGGAACCCTGGTGGTCGAGGCCGAGCGCCAGATCACCATGAACAACCAGCATGAGACCGTCATCCTACGCGGCCTGGTCCGGCCCGGCGATCTCGACGCGGCCAACACCGTGGCTTCCAACAATGTGGGGAATCTCGAGGTGGAAGTCAAAGGCAAGGGCATTGTCAGCGAAGGCACCCGGCCGCCCAATCCGATTGTGAAATGGATTCTGCGCATTGTCGGTTTCTAGCCGAGCGGATTGCGGGAGATTCCGTTTCAAGCAGAGAACGTTCGAAGGAGACTAAAGGAGAAATAAATGTCCCAATTCTGGAGTGCGCTGCGGCAGGTCGCGGTCCTGATCGCCTGGGCAGCAGCTGCGACGGCCGCCGACGGCGAAGCCCACAAGGTCCTGATCCGCGACGTGGCCAGCGTGGAAGGCATCCGCAACAACTCGCTGGTCGGCTACGGGCTGGTGGTCGGGCTGAAGGGCACGGGCGACAAACAGCAGACCTACTTCACCATCCAAACCCTGGCCAGCATCCTGCAGCGCATGGGGGTCGAGATTCCCCAGTCGGTGATTCAGACCACGGTGCAGGTCAAAAACGTGGCTGCGGTGTTCGTCACCGCCAGCCTGCCTCCGTTTTCGCGCCCGGGCGTGCCGCTGGATGTGACGGTATCTTCCGCCGGTGACGCGCGCAGCCTCGAAGGCGGATTGCTGCTGCTGACTCCGCTCTACGCGGCCGATGGGCAGGTCTACGCCTCGGCCCAGGGACCGCTGGTGCTGGGCGGATACGCAGTGGGCTCAGCCACGAATTCCAAAGTGTTGAACCATCCCAACGTAGGCCGCATCCCCGGCGGAGCGCTGGTCGAACGCGACAGCGCGTTCGATCTGGCGCGGCTCGAGCATGTGTCGCTGCTGCTGAATGACGCCAGCTTTTCCACCGCCGAGGCCGTGGCCGCCGTGATCAACCAGGAATGGTCTTCGCCCGTGCCAGTGGCCACGGTGGTCGACAGCCGCCGGGTGGACATTCAGGTTCCGGCATCCGGCCCCACCGGCGCGGCAACGGCGGTTCCCGCGCTGCTCGCCCGCATCGAGAATTTGGCGGTCGAGGTGCGGCGGCGCGCCAAGGTGGTGGTCAACGAGCGCACCGGCACGGTCGTGCTGGGCCAGGATGTGCGCCTGGGAGCGGTTTCCATCCTGCACGGCAACTTCTCCATAGAAGTCTCAACCGCCTATGCGTTGTTGCAGCCCAGCCCGCTGGCCGCCATCCAGACCGAAGTCGTGCCCGAAACCAAACTGAAAGCCACCGAGGCTCCGGCCCGCAACGTCGAACTCAGCGAAGGCGCGAGCGTCGAGCAGCTGGTCACGCGTTTGCAGGCCATCGGCGCCACGGCGCGCGATGTGATTTCGATTCTGCAGGCCATCAAGTCGGCGGGAGCGCTCGAAGCCGAGCTGGAGGTGATCTGATGCATTCCATTCCGCCCGCTTCGGCGGCAGCGCTTTCTCCCCTTCTGGCCACGGCCGCGCCCCGGCCCGGGCGGGGCGCCAAGGCCGCCCGCGACTTTGAGGCCAGCCTGATCGGCTCACTGCTGGAGTCGATGGAAAAAAGCTTCGCCAACCTCCCCGGCGACAGCACCCTGCCCGGGACCGATGATTACAACTACCTCGGAACCCAGGCCCTGGCCCAGGGCCTGGCCGCCCGCGGAGGCTTCGGCATTGCTGCCATGATTTCCCGTCACCTTCCGGGGGCACGAAGGTAGGGAGTAAAGGAGTTACCGGAGCGGGAGAAGCCCCGTCGCCGGCAGAGCTAAAGTTTTCACAACCCTTGCCGATAGAACAGGATGAAGGCTGATGAAGCAATCCCTTCGGCAAGCCCTTGGGGAGGCAGCATTAAAGTCTTTTAACCTGCGGTCGATACTTGAATTGCAAGGACAATTCAAGGCGAGGGAACGAAAACCATGAGAATCGATCTCAATCACGAACCGCAATCAGTAGCCGAAAGCAATCGCAGCAGCGCTCAGAGCACGGCCGCGGCGGCGGCGAGCGTTTCAGCCAGCCGGGTGCTCGGGGGAGAAGACCAGGCCGAGCTTTCCGGAGCGCATGCCCAGGTGCAGGCGCTGGCGGCCCAGGCGTTGCAGCTTCCCGAAGTCCGTCAGGAGCGCGTTCAAGCCTTGCGGCAGGCGGTCGAGGGCGGGGCCTATTCGACGAGCCCGGAAGCGGTGGCGGGCGCTATGTTCGCGCACATGCTGGCCGGTCGGCTGGCCGCTTAGGCGTGCCCCTGGCCGGGACAGTCTGTGCCAGAAGTCGCTACGCAGGAGTTACTGATTCGGGGTCACTTATTGTGAGGGGCGTATTATGAGCGGCATATTATGAGCGGCGGCGATTGGCCGACCAGCGCAGTCGCCGGTAATTTGGTTCCCGGCAATCTCGGCCCCGGCGATCTTACGCCCGCCTCGGCGGTTCGCCCCGGGGAGGGTCACTTGGCGGATCAGGATGCTTCCGGCACAGCCCGCCGCCGTCCGCCTCGGAAGGAAGAGAATTCCGATGACGAGAGCCCCGCTTCGGAAAGCGGAGAGCGGCCGCAACACCAGCTCGACGACTTGGCCTGAACATTCGGGCCTGAACCTGATTGACTGAACCTGATTGACATGAATTTATGACACCCCAACCTGCCACCGACGTCGAACTTCGATCCCCGGAAGCACTCCCGCGGAACGCCTCGGCCATCGCACAGGCCGCTGGCGCGCTGCTGGCTGAGATGGAACGCAGCCTCGAGGCGAGCCGACAGGCCTTGCTCTCTCGGGATGTGGCCGGCATGGAGCTGGCGACCACGGAACAGATTCGTCTGCGCCGGTCGCTCGAAATTCTGTGGTCGCCGATTGGGACGCACGGCAGCCATGCCCAACCGGCCGATCCCGACCTCGCGGGGTTGCGCGCGGCCGAGTGGCGCGTGCTCTATCTGGGGCGAGTGCAGGCGGCCCTGCTTACGCGGGCGCAGCGCTCGCTGCGTATCGTCTCCAACCGGCTAGCCGGGCCCGAGGCCAGTTACTCTCCACCCATCCCGAACCGGGTTTCGTGGACAGCTGTCAGCAGGGCCAATCAGGGTCCGAGCGAAGAGAAAAAGGCAAACGAAGAGCGCGCGGTGGAAGAGGAAGAGAACGACGAGGAGGCCAGCTCATGTCGAGTCTGAATGCCAGCCTCGCGATCGCTCTGAGCGGGCTCACCGCCGAACAGGGAGCGCTCGAGGTGACCACCAACAACGTCGCCAACGTCAACACTCCCGGCTATTCCCGGCAGGTGCCCAACCTGGTTTCAAGCGATCCCATCGTGATTGATCCGCTGACACTGGGCACCGGAGTCACCCTCCAGAGTATCGAGAGCATTCGCGATCCCATTCTCGAGTCCAGCATCCAGCAGGAGACCCAGACGCAAGGCCAGCTCAACGCGCAGGTTGCGGCCCTGCAGCAGACCCAGGTCAACTTCACCACCAGCACCAGCGACATTGGCACCGAGATCACGAATTTCTTCAACAGCATCAACCAGCTGTCGGCCAGCCCTGCCGACCTGTCGGTGCGCCAGGGCGTGCTGACCGCGGCCGGCAATCTGGCCTCGAGCTTCAACACCACGGCCAACAATCTGACCCAGCAGCAGACCAGCCTCGACCAGAACGTGGTCCAGACCGTCGGCCAGATCAACCAGCTCTCGCAGCAGATCGCGCAGCTGAACGGGCAGATCAACCATCTCGAAAGCGACGGAGAGAGCGCCGGAAGCTTCGTCGACCAGCGCCAGCAGGCCATCGACCAGCTTTCGTCCCTGGTGAACGTTTCCGTTATTCCCAGCAACAACAGCCTCATCCTGACCACGGCAAACGGCACTCCGCTGGTGCTGGGCACGCAGAGCTTTCAGCTCCAGACTCAGCCCAACGCAGCCGGACTGCATGAGGTCTATGCCGGGGGAACCAACATCACCAGCTTGATCACTTCCGGCCAGTTGGGCGGAACGCTGCAAGTGCGGGACCAGCAGATTCCAGCTATTCAGGCGGAACTCGATACCCTGGCCGCGGGTCTGGCCAACGCCGTGAACGGCGTGCAGGCCGCCGGATACGATCTGAACGGCAAGCTGGGCACCAACCTGTTTAACCCGCCACCTGCGGGGGGAACCGGAGCCGCCGCCAGCCTCTCGGTTGCCATCACCGATCCGGCGCTGATTGCCGCCAGTTCCGATGGCACCTCGGGCAGCAACGGCAATGCAGAGGCGATGTACGCGCTGAGCACCCAGGCTGGCATTGACGGCCAGACTCCTACCGATTACTACTCCGGCATCGTCTTCAATGTGGGCAACGACGTCTCCAATGCCACGGCGGAACAGAGCGCTTCTACCCAGGTGCTGCAGCAATTGAACGATCAGCGGGCTTCGATCTCCGGGGTCTCGCTCGACCAGGAGGCGGCCAACATGGTCCAGTACCAGAACGCCTACGCGGCTTCGGCGCAGGTCGTCACCACTATCAATACCATGATGTATGACGTCCTCCAGATGAACGTATTAAACGGTTAAACCACTATGCGTGTGAATCCCAATCCGTTACCCGATCTGCTGGCCGCCCTCCAGCAGACCCAGCAGCAGATCAACACCGATCTCCAGCAAATCAGCTCCGGGCAAAGCGTCATCGTGCCCTCCGACGATCCGGGCGCGGCTGCCGAACTGGTGCAGAACGCGGCCCAGACCTCGGCCGCCGATCAGTTTCTGCGCAGCATTGGGAGCGTTCAGGGGGAAGTTGCCAACGCCGATTCCACGCTGAGTTCAGTTACGACCGCGTTGCAACGCGCCATCAGCCTGGGCGTCGAAGCCGCCAACGGCACGCTCAACGCCTCGGACCGGGCCGCGATCGCCACAGAAGTCCAGGGCATCCAGTCGCAGCTCGTGAGTCTGGCCAACCTGTCCTATCAAGGCAGCTACGTCTTTGCCGGGACCGCAACCCAGACCGCGCCCTACGTGGTCGACCCGACATCCCCGTCGGGCGTGACCTACGTGGGAAACTCAAGCACCAACAGCATCACCCTGGGCAATCATTTCACGCTGCAGACCAACGTTCCCGGCTCACAACTGTTCTCGGCCGCGGGCAACGACATGTTCCAGTCCATCCAGGATCTGCTGACCGGCCTGCAGACCGGCACCGGGATTGCCGCCGCGGTCGGGGAAGTTACCAGTGCCGCCAACTACCTCGACGCCCAGCGCGTGTTCTACGGCAATGCCTCAAACCAGCTTACGGCGCAGCAGACCTACCTGAACAGTGACATCACCGCACTCGCGGAGCAGCAAAACACGCTGGGAGGCGCCGACCTCGCGACCGCCATCACCAATCTGACCAGCGCGGAGACCGCGCACCAGGCGACCCTTGCGGCCGTGGCCGGCGCCAACCAGCCTAACCTGTTCAGCTACATCAAGTAAGGATTGTCTTAGGAAGATCGACTTAGGAAAGATCGACCTGGGAAAGATCGACCTGGGAAAGATCGACCTGGGAAACGCCGCCTTCCGTAGAAACCGCCGCGTCAGGTAACGTTCGGTCCAAAGCGATTGTCATCGGCGAAGATCTGCAAAGTTAGATCGAGGAAACCGGTTTTCGCGGAAGGAAATCGCCTGTTTTATAGCGTCTGGCGCGACCGGCGGGCCCACTCAGCGGTCGAGACCACCCGCGCCCGTTCCTGTTCGAGGCGGGCACGTTCCCCGAGCAGCGTCTGGTGAATCGACGGCAGCAGCACCCGCAGCCGTTCGACCTGCTTGCGGTACGCGCTCAATTCGCGTTCGAGCGTCGCATCTTTTTCGCGGGGCAGGGACCGCAGCCACTGGCCCGCCCGCATCAGCTCCGACAGTAGCGCCGCCATTTGGTGAGGAGTAGCCGCGTACGGCGGCGGGTTGAGCAGCAGTTCGGACGGGGGCAGGTCGGGAATCAGGCTGTCCAGAAAGAAAGCCAGCCGCGCGTTGGTCTCATGGAAGTTTTGGGCAAGCTTGGTGGGCGCAAGAGGCACCATCAGGCGCTCCATTCTGCGGAGGCGCGGTGCTCCGGCTCTGACGGGGATTGTCCTGGGCCCGATTGTGCCGGGCTCGTGCTTTTGGCGGGCGCTGCGTTGGCTCGTTCCACTTCGCCCCAGGCCGCGTGCACTTCGACCAGATAAGAAATCTGCCGTTCCAGGATCGCCGCCGACTGTTTGCACTGGGCCTCAACCAGGCTGGCGCGGATCTGGTTGTAAAAACGCTCCAGATTCTCGGCCACGCGCCCGCCTTGCTCCTTGTCGAGGGACGATTGCAGGTATCCAATCACGACCACGGCATGGTTGATGGCGCGCGTGCGCGCTTCAATGTCGCCGCGGTCGATGGCAGCCCGCGCCCGCTTCAAGTCTTCAATGGCCTGCTCGTACAAAAGGGCCACCAGCCTTACGGGGCTGGCCCCCTCGACTGCCGATTCGCGATAAGAAAGTGTTGCGTTCATGGTTTTAGAAATCCAAAGTGCCCGTGGTCTGAAAAAGCATTAGAGGCCTGAAGTCAGAGTCGGACTCGATGAGCCCGAACTGCTGCTGCTCCCCGATCCTAACGTTCCCAGCGTTTCGGTGACTTGCTGCAGCAGCAGCGGATAAGCCTGCAGCGAAGCGTTCACCGCGCTGTATTCCAGCGTCAAGGCTGCTTGCTGGGCCGTCAGCTGGGTTTGAAAATTGGTGATGCTGGTGGTCAGGTCCGCTTGCTGGGCTTTGTTCTGCGCCAGATCCACGTTCAACACGCCCTGCGTCGGATCGGTCAGGTTCGTGAGGTCGGTGTTGAAGGCGTTGGCAAATCCGGTCGAAGCCGTGTTCTGAAAAAAATTCTGCACTGCGGCCGGGTTCGAAGCCAGAGCGCTGTTGAGCTGAGTCGAGTCCACGGTCAGCGTGCCGTCGTTGTTGGTGTTGATGCCGAGCGCCGCCAGATTGACATCGCCGCCGTTTCCCGTCACGGAATAGGCTGCATCGGTCAGCAGGCTCGATTGCAATTGCGCGACCGCGGCGTCGCTGCCCAGCGGGCCCTGCGAGTTGGTAGCCGAGTTGTAGGCCACTTCCTGGTTGATGTCGCTGATAACCTGGTTATAGGCCGAAACAAAATTGTTGATCGCGCTGGTCGACTGGACCGTGTCCGGGCCGACCGTGAGTTGTACGGGATTGCCGGATGACTGGTTGGCCAGGTTGAGCGTCACACCGGAAATCGCCCCGGTGACGGTGTTGCTGGCGCTGGCATACGGAACTCCATCAATCGTGAGCTGGGCGTTCACGCCACCGGTGGGCGTGTTGAAACTCAGACTCGTGTTGTTGGCGGTGATGGCCAGAGCTCCAGCCGAGCCTGTGTTTTGACTGACCAGGGCCAGCCGAGAGCCGTTGGCGTCGGTCACCACGCTGGCGTTCACTCCCAGATTCTGGCTGTTGATGTAACTGGCGAGCGTCGTCAGCGTGTCGTTACTGCCGGGAGTAATGGCGATGGCCTGCGTCTTTCCCGTGCTGCCGCCAATCTGCAAATCAATCTCACCGCTGGTCGCGCCGCTGGGCAAAATCGATGCGCTGGCTCCGCCCGCGAAGTCGTTGGTGTACACGGCGCCCGCAGTCGCCAGATTGCTCACCGCAACAGTGTGGGTTCCGGCAACTGCCGAAGTATCGGCCGTCGCGGTCAGCACACCCGTGTCCGATGACGTCGCCGACTGCGCGGTAAGCGCTCCCAGGGGATCCGCCAAAGCCGTCACGGCGGTAGCCAGGTTGGTCAGAGCGCTGTTGATTGCGGTCAGATCGCTGGCCTGGCTCTGCAGCGTGGTTTGCTCGCCCTGCCATTCTGTCAACTGGCCGCTGCTCTCACTAAGGATCTGGCTGACCAGGCTGCTGACGTCAAGCCCCTGTCCACTCAGCAATGTTGCTGGATTCAGGCTAATGCCCATGTTTCTCTCCTTCTGTGGTACCCGAAGTCGAAGTGGCCTCCGGTCTTAGTTCGTGCCGAAGGTCCTCGGAGATCCCCAGAGCCACGCTCAGCACTTCGCTGCTAGGCACCTGCAGGATGGTTCGCCCCGTGGCCTGGTCCGTGTACTTGATCACGATCTGGTTCTCCAGCTGGCTGTCGGTCCGCACCTGCACAACATCTTGCGGCTGCTCCTGCTCAGCGGCCTTCTGCGCCTGCAGGGCTTGTTCGTTTGATCTCGTTCCCAGATTGGATTGCTGCTCGGAACCTGGGACGCGAGGGGAAGAAGAAGGTTGGGGTCGCGGGGCGCGGGCTTCGGCGGACTGCGCTGCGTCCTGTGGACCAAAACTTTGTACCGGATTGATGCTCATGCCGGGATCCTCCGGAGAGGCGCAACGGAGGCGGGCTGGCCGCCTCCGTTGCCGGTTGATTGCAGCGGCGATTATTGCAACAGTTTCAAAACCAGCTGCTGCTGTTGGTTGGCCTGGGCCAGAGCGGAAATGCCGGTCTGTTCCAGAATCGTGAACTTGGTCAGCTGCGCCACCGCGGTCGGAATGTCGGCCGCCGTGATCGTGTTCTCCGCAGAGGTCAAGTTCTGCACTTGATTGTTGATGACGTTGCTGGCGCTCTGTAGACGGTTGATGCTGGCGCCGATACTGCCGCGCAGGGCCGCAATCGACTGGATCGCAGTGCCAATGCTGGCCAGAGCGGTTTGGGCATCGGTAGCGGTCAGCAGATCCGACGTTGTGCCGGTTGTGAACGTCGTGCCGCCGGTTTGCAGGAAGCCGAATTCCGCGCCCTGCCCCACGGTAGACACGATGTTCGCGCCTCCCAAGGCCTGTCCGGTTGCGGTGGCAGCGAACGTAATGGTATCGCCCTGGGCTGACGCCGTGGCGTCCGCATTGGGGTTGGGACCAGCGACGTTGGCCTGATACGCAGTTCCCGCTCCCGTTCCACCGTTCACTGCCGCGGCCAGGTTGGCCAGCGTATTCTGCAGCGCGGTGACTGGATTGGCGTTGCCATCGATGGCGACGGCCACAGCGCCAGCCGTAGCCCCGGTGGGAGCGGCGGCCAGTGCCGCGGCGCTCTCAAACGTGTAGGTCGTGCCGCCAATTGTAACGTTGTCGCCGGCGGTGACCGCTCCGTTGGCCGCTAAGGTTGCACCCGCGCCGGCTCCGAGGAGTTGCGACGCAGAGAGCGTTCCAGTAGTGACGCTGATGAAGTTGCTGGCCTGGGAGGTATTTCCCGTGCCATCGCTGATGTAAATGGAGGTCGGGTTATTAGTGAATACCTGCGTGCCGTTGTAGTTGGTGTTGGACCCGATGCGGTTGATTTCAGCCTGAATCGACTGATATTCGTCGTCCAGCGCAACTCGCTGCTGGTTGCCAACCGTGCCGGTCGCAGACTCGGTGGCCAGCGTGACGGCGCGATTCAGCAGCGTGGTTACCTGAGCCAGCGATCCATCTCCCACCTGCAACGCGCCAATTCCGTTGTTGGCGTTGCTGGCGGACTGGGTGAGGGCGCTGACGTTGGCTTCCAAGCCATTGGCAATGGCCAGGCCGGCTGCGTCGTCTGCGCCGCTATTGATGCGGGAGCCTGAAGACAGCTGAAACAGTACGTTCTGCAGGCTATTGTTGGTGATCGTCAGCTGGTTTTCCGCGGCCAGGGACGAAATGTTGTTCAGGATTCCTATGGGCATGGTAAAACTCCTTCTCCGATGAATTGTTCGGTTGTTCTGAGTGTTTTCTCAGAACGTTCCGCCAAGCTCTCGTGCTGTCGGCTGCTCGCGGAACCCCGAATTGCTTACCTTTTCCATCGGCCACTTCCCGTGCCACTTTAGTCTGCGGTGCCAGTTCCGGATCAACCGTCCCTCACCCAAGGTAACCTCTCTCCGCGTCCGCTTCTCTAAACCATCCCTCCCCCACGCCGATGTTCCCCCTCAGGGGGCCGTCTATCCGCCTTCGCACAACCCGGCCCAAGAAAGGGCGGACAATATGATTCAGCTCACACGTCTTAATAACAAACCCCTCACCGTCAATTCGGACCTGATCAAGTTCGTCGAGCAGTCCCCCGACACGCTGGTCACTCTAATCACTGGCGAAAAAATTGTGGTCCTCGAAAAAGCCGGCGAGATCGTCTCCCGGATCATCGACTTCCGGCGCTCGGTGCTGCAGGGACTCTCCCTTTCCTGGGACACGTCTTCCGCGCACGCTCTGATCGCCAGGTCGCCCGACACGGGCGGCCATGAGCCCGAGAGGTAACGTGGATAAGTCCAGTCTCGGTGGGATCATCCTCGCTCTCGGTGGAATTCTTGCGGGCCTGCTGCTCGAAGGTGGAAACCTTCGCCAGATCGTGCAGCCCACCGCTGCCATGATCGTCTTTGGCGGCACACTCGGAGCCGTAATGCTGCAGTTCCCCCTGCCGGTCGTCCTGCAGGCCATGCGGCGCTTTGGTTCGGTCTTCGTCACTCCCAAAGACAATCCTCAGGAAACCATCCGCCGCCTGGTGCGCTACGCCCAGAAAGCGCGCAAGGAAGGCATTGTGTCGCTCGACGCCGAACTCCCGCAGATCGAAGATGCCTTCCTTAAGAAAACTCTCATGCTGGCGGTCGACGGCACCGAACCCGAGGAACTGCGCAAGATCATGGAACTCGAACTTGACAACCAGGCCGAGTACGAAGAGCAGGTTCCCCAGGTATTTGAGTCGGCCGGCGGCTTCGCTCCCACCATTGGCATCATCGGGGCGGTCCTCGGACTCATTCAGGTGATGCAGCACCTCGACAAGATCGACGAAGTCGGCCGCGGCATCGCCGTGGCTTTTGTGGCCACTATTTATGGCGTCGGCTCCGCCAACCTCTTATATCTGCCGGTGGCGGGAAAAATGAAACACCGCATCCGGGAAGAGCAGATTGCGCGTGAGATGACGCTCGAAGGCGTGGCCTCGATTCTCGAAGGCATGAACCCCCGCATGCTCGAAATCAAACTGCTGGGCTTTCTGGTTGACGCCGGCGGGCCCGCCAAGAGCGCCGGGGAAGCCACGCCATGAGACGGCGCAAACGCCCCAAGGCGCAAGCCAACCACGACCGCTGGCTGGTTTCCTACGCCGACTTCATCACTTTGTTATTCGCTTTTTTTGTTGTTCTCTACTCCTCGTCGCAGGTTGACCATCGCAAAGTCGGCCGGCTGGCGATGGCCATCCAGGTTGCGTTTCAGGAGCTCGGAGTCTTCCCCGCCTCCAACACCCACGCTCCCATCAACATGGACGAGCCCATGCCGTTCAGCACGGTACAAGCCATTGAGAGTGCGAAGCGCAATACCGATCTGAGCCGCGTCTCCTCCGCTCCCCAAGACTCCCTCGCCGCGGTTTCTGAAGAAGCGAATGTCACCACCCTGCAAAGCGAACTGCAACAGGCCTTGCAGCACGAGATCGACCTGCATACCGTCGCCCTGCATCGCGAGACCGAAGGCCTGGTCATCAGCTTGCGTGAGTTCGGATTCTTTGACAGCGGATCCGCCGCCTTGAAGCCTTCCGCTCTTCCCGCCCTCGACCGCATCGCGTCCATCCTGGGCGTGCGCGCCTGCCGTCTGCGGATCGAGGGTCACACCGACAATGTTCCCATCCATACTGCTCAGATGGCTTCCAACTGGGAACTCTCGACCGCCCGTTCCACGGAACTGGTCCGTCTTCTGATCCTGCGCTACCGCTTCTCTCCCACTCGCCTGGCGGCCGCCGGATACGCCGAATATCATCCCATCGCCAGCAATGACACTCCGCAGGGCCGGGCCCAGAACCGGCGCGTCGACGTGGTGATCCTCAACGAACATGTCGTTACTAACAACGTCACCAGCAGCATCCCCGCCGAGTCCACTCCGTCAAAGCCATCTCCCGTCATCCCCTAAAGTTGGCCCCTCGGCTGCCGATGAACCCCGTAGTGACCCTCGGGAACCATTCTCGGGAGGCCGTCCCAGATCTGAGAGCACACGTCGTGAGCCAAGCGGCATTGAAACAGAAGTGGACCGTGCAATTCGCTCGCCCCTGCGCGAACCCCAGCCGAAAGGTCTCGGCATGACCATGGCTGCAGCAACAATTTTTTCTGTCGAAGTCCCACCCGATCCCGAACTCGTGCGCATTCGTGACCTCATCTATCATTCGGCGGGCATCTTCCACCCCGACAACAAGCTGCGCTTGCTTCTCGATCGCTGTGGCCGGCGTATGAAAGAACTGAAAACACAAACTCTGCGCGAGTATTGCGAGCAGCTCACCAGCAAGCCCACGAAGCAGACCGAGCTGATCGCGCTGCTGAATGAAATCACCATTGGCGAAACCTGCTTCTTCCGCAGTCCGGCTCAACTGGAGGCGCTCCGCCACGTCGTACTTCCCAAGATTCTGGAGGCAAAATCCAAGCTTCCGCAGCGGCGGCTGCGCATCTGGAGCGCCGGATGCTCTACCGGCGAAGAGCCTTACACGCTCCGCATGCTGCTGCTGGAGGAGGCTCCGGGCCGTCTCATGGACTGGACCGCCGAGATTCTCGCCACCGACCTCAATGAGCGTTCCCTCGCCCACGCCATGAATGGAATCTATGGCACCTACAGCACCCGCAATCTGACTCCTCATTACCGCCAGAAATATTTCCTCCCCGCCGGGGAACAGCTGCAGGTTCAGCCCGCGGTGCGCAACAGCATCTCCTTCAGCCGGCTGAATCTGTCCGACGACGGCCGCATGAGCTTCATGAAGGGGGTCGACATTATCTTCTGCTGCAACGTGCTCATTTATTTCGATCTGGCTTCCAAGCGGCGGGTGATTCGGCACTTCTACAACAACCTTCTGCCCCACGGGTATCTCTTCCTCGGCCATTCCGAATCGCTCTACTCGGTATCCGACGACTTCCAGCTGGTCCACCTGCCGGGAGCCACCGCGTACATCCGGGGCGAACGCAGTGAAGGGGGAAAGTAGGCGCACATGAACACGGCAGCGACCAAAGCAACCTTGCTCAACCGGATCGCGGGACTCGACCACATTCCCACCATTCCCGCGGTGCTGGCTCCCTTGCTCCGCTATCTGCAACAGCCCGTCGAGGACCTCGACGTGCAGAAAGTCACCGACATGATCGGCCAGGACAAGTCCCTGGCCGCCCAATGTTTGCAGATGGCCAACAGTCCTCTGTTCGGGCGCTGGCAGAAGATTGACTCGCTGCGCGGCGCCGTCGTCGGCCTCGGATTTCACCGCGTGAGCGACATCGCCATGTCCTGCGGCGTGCTCAACCTGATGCCCAAAAACATTGGCGCCATTGACCCCGTCGTCTTTTGGGAGCACTCCCTGGGATGCGCTCTCGTCTGCCGCCGTTTCGCCCGCAAGATTTCCTATCCCGATCCCAGCAAGGCTTATCTCGCGGGTCTGCTGCACGATCTTGGCATCATCGTCAACCTGTGGGTCTTGCCCAAAGAGTTCCGCGAAGCCTATGAGTTCGCGCGAGCCGAGGGAATCCCCCTCCACGAAGCGGAACAGAAGGTTCTCGGATTCACCCACTGCGAAAGCGGCCGTTTACTGGCCGATAAGTGGGAACTCTCTGCCCCGCTGAAAGAGGTCGTGTCGCTGCACCACAACATCCAGGAAGCGCACGATCACGTGGGACTGGTCGCTCTGGTGGAAATCAGCGATCTGCTCTGCCGCATGAGTGGACTGAACTACGGCTACATCGAAAACCGCCAGGTCAACCTGCTCGAACAAACTGGCTTCTCCGTCCTGTCCCAGCAATGCAAGGGCCTCAAGGACCTGGACTGGGCCCGCCTCACCTTTGAAATGGATTCGTACATGGACGAGGTGCACGCGCTGGTCCGCAGCATCTATCGAACATGACCGGGGACGCCACAACCCGAGCGCCGATCCGCGTGCTGGTCGTCGACGACAGTGCCTTTATGCGCGCCGCCCTGTCTCGCATGATCGCCTCCGAGTCCGGCCTTGAGGTGGCCGCCACAGCCTGCAGCGGATCGGACGCGCTCGACAAGATTCCTTCGGTTGACCCCGATGTCGTCACCCTCGACATTGAAATGCCCGGGCTCGATGGGGTGCAGACCCTGCGCCGCATCATGAAACAGTTTCCGCGCCCCGTCATCATGGTAAGCGGTGCGGCCGAACGCAGCGCCGAGAACACTTTTGACGCGCTTGCCGCCGGGGCCTTCGACTACGTCCCCAAAGATCTGTCGCCCACCTCGCTCGACATTCTGCACATACGGTCGGACCTGGTCGCCAAAATACGTGCCGCTGCGCAATCACGGAAGGCCCCTGCGTTCGGCGTCCTAGCCAAAAAACCACCCCAGCCGTTGTGGTCGGCGAGCCCTGCCGGCGCTGTCAGCTCCCGGGCGGCGATCGTCGCCCTGGGAATCTCCACCGGCGGCCCCAAAGCGCTTCAGGATATGTTGCCCCTTTTCCCCCGCGACCTCTCCGTGCCCATCTTGATCGTGCAGCACATGCCCCTGGGCTTTACCGCGCCCTTTGCTAAGCGCCTGAACTCCCTATGCTCCGTCGCCGTGCGCGAGGCCACTCACGGCGAAAACCTTTGCCCGGGTGTGGTCTACCTCGCCCCCGCTGGCAGGCACATGCGCGTGGAGCGCCAGTCTGCGCGAGCCATCCTCAGCCTCGACACTCAGCCCGAGGATTGTCAGCACATTCCGTCCGTCGACGTGCTCATGAACTCCGTGGCCGCCGTCTTCCACAACCTCGCCCTCGGAGTCATCATGACGGGTATGGGTTCCGATGGCGCCGAAGGGATGCAATCCATCTTCCGCGAGGGCGGCCTCACCATTGGCCAGGATGAAGCGACTTGCACCGTCTATGGCATGCCGCGGGTCTGTGCCGAACTGGGCATCCTCAACCGCGTGGTCCCGCTCTCGCAGATTCCAGCCCAGATTATAGAAGCTACTCGTTCCCGCAAGCTTGCGTGACCGGACTTCCGCTCACGATCGGCAATCCCGTGTGATCCAGCATTTCTCTCACTCTTCGCAGCAGAACCTCGGTCGAGAACGGTTTTGCCAGACATTCCTCTTCTTCTTGCTCCTCTCGCAGTCCCATCTGCTCCGCGTATCCGCTGACCAGCAAAACCTTGAGCTCCGGATTCTCTCGCCGCAGCCTTCTCGCCAGCGCACGCCCATTCTCTCCCGGCAGCACCACGTCGCTCAGCAAAAGCTCCACGCCGCCGCGCCGCCTGGCGTAGACGCCGGCAGCTTCGGCCGCATTCTTGGCGATCAACACTTCGTATCCGGCAGATCGCAGAACTTCACCGGTCACTTCCCGCACAAACGCTTCGTCTTCCACCAGCAGGATCGTTTCCGCGGCCGTGAGCGGTTCTTCTGCCCCGCGGCATCGCTCCTTGGCGTCGTTTTGCGTCTCTGCAGTCTGTAAGCTCATGGCAGTCTCCTCGACAATGCTTTATGCAGATGGCCTGCCATCGCCGTCTACGACGGGCCCACAGCAGAAGCCAAACGGAATGCAGTACTTAGGTGAGGAGGGCCTTGCGAGGCATCGCGCTCTGGATCCTTATAATGTCCATTTCGGGAATTGCGCGCGGAAGGTAAGCCCGATTCGGTTCGCAAGAGTTGGCGATTCCGATCCCTACTTCGGACTGGTGAGGACCGTCTCATTCGGATCGAGCGCGATCTTGTGCGTCCCGGCGGGAGCCGGCAAACGGAACGAAGACTCCTCGCCGTCGGCGAATACTCGCCCCAGCAACACCGGCTGTTTCCCCGCAGCCACGGCATACACGGGAACCGACGTCACCAGATTTTGCGGCGCGCCTTGCTGCACGATCGTCCCACTGACAACCGAACCGGCGCCCTTCGCGGCGAATCTTACCGCCTTGAGTTCCAGCTTGGGCAGCGCCGTGCCGTTGATCCAGCCCTCCAGGAACCAGTCCAGCGAGTTTTTGCCCTCGTAACGCAGCGCGGGCGGAAGGTCCTCCGCGAAAACATCCAGCAATTCGCGCGTGCTGATCGATTGCCCTTCGTACCGCTGCCGAACTTTTCGCAGCGCCCGCACGAAAGGTTCGTCGGCACCGCTGCGGCCCTTCACTCGGCTTCCACCTTCTTGCACGGCGGCATCCTTCAACATCGTCCGCAGCATGTGGAACAGCCACGTCCCCCGGCCGTAGAGAATCGCTTCGTACCCCTCCGGAAACCGCGACGACAGCAGCCGCGGCCCCAGAGTCACCGGCCCCGCTTCCATCGCAGACATCCCGTCTTTGTTTTTTTCGACGAGATCGCGGCGGTACCGGTCCATTACTTGGCGAAATCCTGCGGGATTTTTTTCCTCCAGCATCATCAAGGCGCAATAATTCGCCAGCCCTTCGGAAATCCACTGGTCGCGGTAGCTCTTCCAGGTAACCAGATCTCCCCACCACTGGTGTGCCGTCTCGTGCGCCGGAATCGCCTGCTGCAGCAGGATCTTGTCCGGAGCGAAATGCAGCTGTTCGCGCTGCTCCTGATCGAGAAACGCGTACGAGGAAAGAAAAACCAAGCCGGGCCAGCCTTGGCTGTCGCGGCCCGGCATCTGGGTCAAAGCCAGATGACTATACGGATACGGGCCGAACCGCTGAGCGTAATACCGAATTGCCCGTGCCGCCTCTTCTCCGACCGTCACTTCGTTCCGCGCAGGCGAAGGGCGGCTTGGGATCGTCAACTGCGGCGGTCGTGAAGCCAGGTCGGACGGACCGGACTCAACCACCTGCGCCGGAGGACTCGGGAAGTCCCGCTCCACGCCAGCGGTAGCATAGGTCTCGACTGTGACGTCCCCCGCCTGGGCGGTGGCTAGCTTGTATTTGCCCAGATTGAATCCCGCCAGAGGAATCGGACGTTCCGACACCCATCTCGAACTTTGCTGAGCATTAACCGGCTGAGCATTGGTCCGCTCACCATTGGCCTTCGCGGCCGCAGACGACACCGGCGTGGCCTTTCCCGTCGCCACCAGTGTCCAGCCGGGCGGATACTCGAACTCCAAATCGAAGTCCGCCATCGCAATTCCACGATTCGGATACCACGTGCCCCGCGCTCCTACATAAAGCAACCCGCTGCCCGCTTCCGCCAGAACTTCGCCGCCATAGACAAATTCCAGATCAATTTTCTGTCCAGCCCGCGCGGGCTCCGGCAGCATCACTGCAACAATGTCATTGCCCCGACGTGAAAGCTGTGTCCCTTCTACTGCGGGGTTCTGAATGAACTCCACCGCCTGGCCGTCAAGCTTGACGCTTTCCATCTGCAGATATCGCGACAACTCAAACAACAACGCGCGCGCCCCGCTTTCCTTGACCTCACATTGCACCTGGGCTCGCGCCTGAATCCGTTTCGGAGGTTGCACTTCGGTCCTGATCGTATAGCGGCGCACTGTGATCCAACTTTCACGCGCCCGAGTTCCAGGCGTCGCATCGCCTTTCCCCCTCGCAGTCCCGGGATTGACCGCCGAAAATGAAGTCCAAACGTCGTAGTACAGACCCCGATTGTCGGCCGCTCTCGCTTGCCCAACCTGCACCTGCTCCGTCGCCGCGGAATCAAAGTAGACATCGAAAACTCCCAGCTTGTTGCCTTGGATCCGCGCGTGCAGAAACCGTTCTCCCGCATCCACCGGTTCGGCCATATCTGCTGGTTCTCGCGAAGTCGTGCCGGTCGTTGTGCCGGTCATTGTTCCGGTCACCGGAAGCATCCGGCTGAAGGTCAACAGCAGCTTCATCGCATCGGCGTTCGCCAGATTCTGCGCCGTGTCTCCCCAGCGTTCAACAAACTGGAGCTGGTTGTCCGTTGCCCGCAAATCGGGCCGCAACTCCGCCGCCACATCATCGTTGAAGCGAAAATAGGCGGTGGCAAAGTGTTCTTCCAGAATTGCCATCCCGGTAAACAAACTCATCGATCTGCGTTCGACCTCATTCGGGGGCGTCAGTAGCACTTCGCCGTCGCCCTCAAAGAACGCTCCGGTGATCCGCCCCATCACATCCTGGGTGAAACCGATAGTGCCGTCTTCCAAACTGATGTGGATCGCCGCTCGGTCCAGCGACGCGCCCCGCACTTGATACACCCGCGCCGGATCGAGCCCTACTCGCCCGAGTTGCAGATACAGCGCTTCGGCAGGCTTGTCGGGAGGATTCTCGGACGCCGACGCCATCGCTCCGACCGCCAGCCAGATCACCGCCGCGACACGCAAGCCTCTCACCGCGAGTAGTACCTTCGTCACGTGGGTGGTCTCTCCTCAGTTGCTAGAATGCGCCTGAATGCGTCTACGTGTCACCATTCTCCTTGCAGGGCAGCTTGCATTTGTCTGCTGGCTCGCCCTGACCGGCGCATCGGCGGACACCATCCATCTGAAAAATGGCCGCACCATCGTAGCCGACCACGTCCGCGAAGACGGTATTCATTACGAGTACGACATCGGCGACGACACCTACGCCATCCTCAAGTCTTCTGTGGATCACATCGATGCCGGCGGGATGCCCGCTCACGGCGGATCCAGCGCAGCCAAGGTCGGTGACCTTCCCGCCTTTACTCCTGCCGATAGCCTCGCTAACGAAGGCGACCTAGTCGCCAAAATCATCAAGGAAGGCAAAGTCGACGCCGATGCTCTCGCCAGCCTCGAAAACAAGGGCAACGCCGAGCTGAGCGCGACCGCCGACTTTATCGCGGGCAAATTCGAATTCGAACACGGCAACATCGCCCAGGCGCGGCAGTATTACGAAAGCGCTCTCCGCTTCCAGCCCAATAACTCCACCATCCTCGTTTATTACTCGGCCTTGCTGGTCCGCACCGGAAACGCCGCCCAGGCCTTGCCTTACGCCCAGCGCGCCGTTCAGTCTGCTCCTAATTCGCCCGACGCCTACACCATGCTCGGCTACGCCCAGTTCGCCTCGGACCATACCAAGGAGGCCGTCGCCTCGTGGAAGCGCTCCCTTGAGTTGCGCCCTGACTCCACCGTCCAGCAGTTCCTGGCCAAGGCCCAGCGCGAGCAGACGGTTGAGTCCGACTTCGCCTCGGGCGAAAGCACCCATTTCACTCTTCACTATGAGGGCAAACAGACTTCCGAGGCCCTCCGTGGACAAATCCTCCAGGCGCTCGAATCCGACTATGACGACCTGGTTCGCGACCTCGGCAACCCGCCCCGCGACAACATTCTGGTCACCCTCTACACCGAGCAAGCTTTCTTCGATGTCACGCACGCCCCCACCTGGTCGGGGGCAATCAATGACGGCAAGCTGCGCATCCCGGTCAGCGGCCTCAGCTCCATGACCTCAGAACTGGCGCACGTTCTAAAACATGAACTGGCTCATTCGTTTATTACTCAGCTCTCCGGCGGCCGCTGCCCGCCCTGGCTGCACGAAGGCATTGCCCAGTTCCTCGAACCCAAAAGCCTCGGCGGCGATGGGCACCAGCTCTCGCTGCTCTACAAAGCGCAGCAAAATATCCCCCTCAACGCTCTGGAAGGAAGTTTCCAGAACTTTTCCGGCGCTCAGGCCTACGTCGCCTACGCCGAGTCTCTGGCGGCCGTATCGTACATCAACGATTCCTATGGCATGAGCGATATTCAGCGCATCCTCGAGCGCCTCAGCCAGGGCAATTCCACCGAAGCCGCCCTGCGCGCCACCATTCACTCCGACTACGGCCAGCTCGAGTCCGACATCGCCCGCTATCTCGCCGACAAGTACGGCGAGTAGCTCCCTTCCGGCCTCCGTTTGCTCCCTGCCTTTTCATTATGCTAGCTTCGCCTCTGGGCCTGCCTATCATGCACTCCCTCTCTCACTCTCACGACTTAGTTCCAGCGCCCATGGCCGAGCCCGTCCCCACTGTTTTTCCCAAGATCGAAGGTGCGGAGATCGCGGCTCTCTTCGTGGGTAAGCGCATTGCCGGAGATTTCTACGACTCCATCCGCGTCAGTCCCGAGCGCGTTCTGTTCGGTCTGCTCGACCTGGCCGGCCGCCGCGGGGACAATCCTGGCGTCCTCGCCGTCACGCAACAAATGTTTCGCAATTTCGGGACGGAGCTTTTCTCCGGCTTGGATATCAATGAATCCGACGCCATGACGCAACTCTGTCTTCGCATCAATCGCGGCCTCATCGATACCTGCAAGGGCGTCCACTCCTGCCCCGCTTTCATCGCCTGCTATCACGAGAAGTTCGGCACGCTCTGCTACACCAACGCCGGACACCCGTCCGGCCTTCTTCGCGACCATACCGGCATCGTCGAGCTCGGTTCGACTGGCCTTCCACTGGGACTGTTTTCCCACGCCACTTGCGAAGCCCCCACCGTAGGCCTGGAGAAAGAAGCCGCCTTGCTCCTCGTTTCCCGCGGTGTGGTCACGTGCCTGGGACACGGCGAACGCTCCAGCGAGGAATTCGGCCTGGAGCGCGTCCGCCAGTTTTTCCAGGCTTCTCCTACCAGCACCGCCAAAGATCTCTGTTCTTCCGTCCTGAACACCGCCGGTGAGTTCGGTGGCGAAACCCCTCAGTGTGACGACCGCACCGCGCTGGCCCTCCTGCGCACCGCCTGACCGGGCGGCCAACTTTCCCGCCGCCTAGGGCGTCCAATCAAGGGGTAGTGTCCTAAGGACAAGACCAATCAGGGTTGTACCAACGGGGTTCGTTCTGAAGGAGTAAAATACTTCATCGGCCCGAGCCACCCTTTGCCCGCAAGCCCAGGAAGCGTGGTGGCCCAATACATCCTATGAAGAAACTTTGCCTGCTTCTGATTGGTTTCGTTCTGATTGCTTTCGCCTGTTTGCCTGTGGCCGCACAAGTCGCGGCGCCAGCGTCCGGTCCAACTTCTGGCCAAACCTCTGCTCCAGCTGCCGCTCCAGCCCCAGCAGCATCTTCCGGTCAGGTGGTCGAAGAGATCATTACCCGCGTCAACAATCAGATCATCACGCGCTCCGAGTATGAGCGCAGCAAAGACCAGCTCCGAGACGAAGTCAAGCAGCAGAACGCCAAAGATCCCGACGCCGCCTACGCCGAGCGTGAGAAAGACGTTCTCCGCGATCTCGTCGACCAGCAGCTTCTGCTCGATAAAGGCAAAGACCTCAGCATTACCGGCGACACCGACCTCATCAAGCAGCTCGACCAGATGCGCAAGGATATGAAGCTCGACTCCCTCGAAGATCTCGAAAAAGAAGCCACCAAACAGGGCATCTCCTGGGAAGATTTCAAACAGACCCAGCGCAACCAGATCATCACCCGCAAAGTAATTGGCGAGGAAGTCAGCTCCCATCTCTCGGTCAGCAAAGACGAGATGCAGAAGTTCTACGACGAACACAAGGGCGAGATGGAGCAGCCGGAGTTCATCCGCCTCAGCGAGATTCTGGTTGCGCCCAAGGCCGCCGCGCCCGCTGCCACCGACTTAACCGCGCCGGCTGCCGCTAGTCCGGCCGCTCCCGCCGTGGATGACGCAGCTCTCAGCGCCGCCGAGGCCAAGGCCAACGATCTTCTCAAACAGATTCGCAACGGCGCCAGTTTCGAAGACATTGCCAAGAAATATTCTGATGGCCCCTCTGCCGTCGACGGCGGCGTGCTCGGCATGTTCAAGCGCGGACAGCTTGCCAAGGAACTCGAAGACAGAACCTTTGCCATGAAATCCGGCGACGTCACCGACGTGATTCGCACCAAGCAGGGCTACGTCATCCTCAAGGTCGAGGATCACCAGCAGGCCGGCATTCCTCCCATGAAGGATATTCTTCCCAAACTTCAGGACGCGCTCTACTACGAGAAGCTGCAGCCCGCGCTCCGCGCCTACCTTACGAAACTCCGCGATGACGCCTATATCTACTATGCGCCGGGTTTTGTGGATACCGGAGAAAGCCCGAACCAGACGCGGCCCGTCGAAACCGCCTCTGCCAAGGAGGCCGGCGCCAAGAAGCTCAAGAAGAAAAAGAAGCTCGGCTTCCTCTGATCCTGACCCGCGGCGCGTGCTTTATACTCTGCACACACCATGAAAGACTTCTACATCGGCGATTGCGCACGCCACGAGAACAAGGTCATCACTTCGAGCTTCGTCGTCGTCGGCAAGCAGATCAAGCCCAAGAAGACCGGCGAGCCTTACCTGGCCCTCACTCTCGGCGACCGCAGCGGCCAGCTCGAAGCCAAAATGTGGGACAACGTCGAAGAAGTCCTCGACGCCTTCGAGCAGGATGACTTCCTCAAAATCAAGGGACTCATCAACAAATACAAGAACCGTTTTCAGCTCACCGTCCACAAGCTGCGCAAGCTGGGCGAATCCGAAATCGACTTCGCCGACTACCTTCCCAAAACCACCAAGGACGTTGACGAACTCTGGCGGACTCTCACGAACTACGTCGCCACTTTCGAGAACCCGCATCTCAAGTCACTCGTCGAGGCCTTCATGGCCGATCCTGAAATTGCCGCCGCCTACCGCAACGCACCCGCCGCAAAAACTCTGCATCACGCCTACATCGGAGGACTGCTTGATCACGTCGTCTCGCTGTTTCGTTCCTGCGACCTGATGTGCGGCAACTATCCCCAGATCAATCGCGACCTGCTGCTCACCGGCGCGTTTCTGCACGACATCGGCAAGATTCACGAACTCACCTACAACCGGTCTTTCTCCTATACGACCAAGGGCCAGTTGCTCGGCCACATGATCATCGAACTCGAAATGCTGCAGGCCAAGCTCGCTCTCGTCCCCGCGTTCCCCGACGAACTCAAGACGATGATCGAGCACCTCATCATCAGCCATCACGGCCAGTACGATTTCGGTTCGCCCAAGCTGCCGATGTTCCCCGAAGCTCTCATGCTGCACTATCTCGACGACCTCGACTCCAAGATGGAAGCCATGCGCGCCCATTTCGAGCGCGAAGCCGCCCTCGACAGTCCCTGGACCAGCTACAACGCGTCCCTCGGCCGCCCGCTCCTCAACACCGAAAAATTTCTCGCCCCGAAAAAAGCTGCGCCCCCGGAAGATCTCACCGCTGCGGCCGATGCCGAACTCGACGAGTCTCCCGACCCAACCCCCGCCTTGCCCGGCCTCGCCCCCCGGCGGTAAAGTTAACCACCGCACTCGCAAGGGTGCCCCATTTCTCGCGCGCTCTCTGCGCGAGAAAGCCTGCCCTGAGCGAAGCCGAAGGGTGGGGAATTTGATTGATTCGAGGGGGTTCTCACTGCGATGCCCAACGTCACAGCTCCGAAAAAATCCGCACCAAAAAAGCAAGCCCCCGATCCCCCCGGCTACTGCGCCGGATTGCCCCACATCCCCGCGAATTATGGCTTGAAACCTCGAAAGCACTACCTGCCCTTCAGCCACGCCGAAGAACGACTCACCAAGTCGCGCAACTATTGGATTTGCACCGCCCGCCCCGACGGCCGCCCGCACTCCATCCCGGTCTGGGGTTTCTGGATTGACGGCGCACTCTATTTCGGCACCGGGCGCACTTCGCGCAAAGCTCGCAACCTGGCTCACAACGCCGCCGTCTCCATCCATCTCGACTCCGGCGACGACGTAGTCATTCTTGAAGGCACTGCCGTCGAGGTTGATCTCTCCGATAAGTCACAGCTCAAGAAGCTGGACACCGCTTCCCGCGCCAAGTACAAGATGCCGATGATGGTCTCAGCTGAGAACGTACTTTATTCGGTTCGTCCGCGTGTGGTGCTGGCCTGGACCGAAAAAAACTTCCCCAACAACGCCACTCGCTGGCAATTCGACGCAGCCGGCGCCTGAACGGATACTGCTTCCCATGCTCGACTTCAACCGCTTCGAAGTCCTGACGTTTGATTGCTACGGCACGCTCATTGACTGGGAAGCCGGAATTCTCTCGGCGCTTCGCCGCATCCTCTCCGCCCACGAAAAAACAGTAGACGACGCCACCCTCCTCAAACTCTACGGAGATTTCGAGCAGCGCTCCGAACAGGGCACATTTCGTCCTTATCGCGAAGTTCTCGAGTCGGTGGTCCGCCAGTTTGGAGAGGAATTTCGATTCACTCCCACCGACGAACAAATTCGCTCGCTGCCCGACTCTCTCTCGACGTGGCAGCCTTGGCCGGACACGGTCGCCGCTCTTCGCCATCTCAAGACTCGCTTCCGCCTCGCCATTCTCTCCAACGTGGACGACGATCTATTCGCCCTCACTCGCCCTAAACTTGAAGTTGACTTCGACGAGGTCATCACTGCCGAACACGCCCAGGCCTACAAGCCGTCGCTGAAACTCTTCGAGCTAGCCCTGACGCGCATCCACGCGCCCGCTCACCGTGTCCTGCACATCGGCCAAAGCATCTACCATGATGTAATTCCCGCGCAGGCGCTCGGCCTCGCCACGGTCTGGGTGAATCGTCCATCAGCCCGCCCCGGCGTCGGTGCCGTCAAAGCCGCGGAAGCCATGCCGGATCTAAAGGTCACAAGCCTGGCCGCACTCGCAGCAGCGGCAAACGGCGGATGAAAACGGAGTGCTAGCAGGGCTCGTGAAAGCGGGGCTTCTTGTGGCTGTTTTGCTGGCCGCTTGTGCGACTATCTGAGTGGCTGTTTTGAAAGGGCCGAGTGGCTGTTTTGAAAGGGCGCGGCTTCTAGCCGCGCCGTAAATCAGGCAAGATCGTTTGGGGCTTCAGCCCCTGAGGAAACTCTACTACTAGGAATTCGCCGGCAGCTTCACCACTCTCTTCTGAATCGCCCACATCACCAGCTCTGCCTTGTTATGTATCCCCAGCTTCCGCATCAGATTAAACTTGTGCGCATCCACCGTCTTGGCACTTAATCCCAAAACGTCGGCTGCAGACCGCACCGTCCGACCCTCGGCCAGCAGCTTCAGCACCTCGCGCTCCCGCGCCGTCAGAACGCGCTTTCGCGGAAGTAGTTCCTCTGACGGCCATTGCGCCCCGCGCCTTTCCGTCTGCAACGTCCTCGGAGCGGCGTGCGTCCTCCGCACCATCTCCACCAACTCTTCCGCGGAAGTCTGCCGCACCACGCAACTGGTCGCATCGGCCCGCGATTCCCGCAGCGGTTCGTCGTCTTCTTGCGTGTTCAGGAACAGCACCTTGCTCCCGGGAGACTGTTGCAGAATCAACAGCTCTGCTTGATCGGCCGCGCACTCGAAGATGTACGCGCCGGTGATCACAATCTCGGGCTGAAACTCGTAGATTTTCTGCAGTGCTTCGGCCGCATTGCCTGCTTCCGCCACGACTTCCATGTCCGGCTCATCCTCGAGCAAACGCCGCAAACCCTGGCGCAGCAGCACATGGTCGTGCACCAGCAGGCAGCGAATTCCTTTGTCGGCAAGAAAGTCTTCGTGTTGTACCGGTGCCGGGGGACACACAGGGCAACTCCTTAATAGGGGCCAGAGAAATTTGTGATGCGGCGCGGGTTCGACTCGAACCCATAGAGAAACAGATCTAATAATTCATTGTAACCTCTGGCGCGGATAGGTCCTTGTGAAAATCCAACCTACCGCGCGGGGAATCCCGATCCCGCCTCGCAATCAGGTACAATCGACGGTTTATGCTGCGCTATTTTACGGCGGGAGAATCCCACGGCGAAGCTCTGGTCGCCTTTCTTTCCGGCATGCCCGCCGGACTGAAAATCGATCAGTCCTTCCTCGACCGGGAACTCTGGCGCCGCCAGCAGGGCTACGGCCGCGGCGGCCGCATGAAGATCGAGCGCGACACCGCCCACATCCTTTCCGGCGTGCGGCAAGGCATGACCATCGGTTCCCCCATCTCCGTCCAACTGGAGAATCGCGACTGGAAGAACTGGCAGGAATCTTTACCGGTCGGCGAAGGCGATCCCGCCAAGCACAAGCGCGTCGCCTCTCCGCGCCCCGGCCATGCTGATCTCGCCGGAGCCCTGAAATATAACTTCTCTGAAGCCCGCTATGTGCTGGAGCGCGCCTCCGCCCGCGAATCGGCCGCCCGCGTGGCTCTGGGCGCGATCGCCAAACTTTTTTTGCGCGAACTCGGCATCGAAGTTCTCAGCCATGTGGTCGCCACCGGCAACGTTTCCTTCGCCGGCCAAGTCCCGTGGGAACAAATTCGCGCTCTCTATGATCGTCAATGCGATCGCCAATCTGATCGCGACCAAGTTCTTCTCAACTGCGCCGACCCTGACGCCGAGCAGCGCATGAAGGACGAAGTCGACAAGGTTCTCAAGACCGGCGACTCGCTCGGCGGCGTCTTTGAAGTCGTGGCCCACGCCGTTCCTCCCGGCCTCGGCACCTACGTCCAATGGGACGAACGCCTCGACGCCCTCCTCGCCGCCGCCGTCATGTCGCTGCAAGCCGTCAAGGCCGTGGAGATCGGCTCGGGCGTCGCCGCCGCTTTTGCCCCCGGCTCCGCCGTGCACGACGAAATCGGCTACACCGCGACTTCCGGTTTCACCGCATTCTCCCGCACTCGCAACAACGCCGGAGGCATTGAAGGCGGCGTTTCCAACGGCGAGGAAATCCGCGTCCGCGGTTACCTGAAGCCAATTTCTACGCTGCGTCGTCCGCTGCAGTCGGTGGATTTTTCCACGCGCGAACCGGTCAAGGCTGCCTACGAGCGTTCCGATGTTTGCGTGGTCCCCGCCGCCGGCGTGGCCGCCGAGGCCATGGTTGCGCTTACGCTCGCGCGCTGCGCCCTGGAAAAATTCGGCGGCGATTCCATGACCGAGACCTTAAGGAATTTCCAGGGCTACTGCCAGCAACTGAAAGATTACTGATCTTAATTATTACGATCTTAAATTATTACGTTCTAAATTGTTACGATCAAACTATCGATGATCTATCCCATCGTAAAACTCGGCAATCCGATTCTCGAAAAGCCTTCCGAGACCGTGACCGTCTTCGACGAAGAGCTCGAAAAGCTCATCGAAGACATGTTTGAGTCGATGTACGAAGCCCACGGCGTCGGCCTGGCCGCCCCGCAGATCGGCATTGGACGCCGCATCGCCGTCATCGACGTGACTTTCAAAGAAGATCCCAACGCCAAGCTCGTCCTCATCAATCCCGAAATCATTCACACCGAGGGCCGCCACACCCAGAGTGAGGGCTGCCTGAGCATCCCCGACTTCCGCGAGAACGTCTCTCGCCCCAAGAAGGTCACCATCCGCGCCCAGGACGTGCACGGCAAGGTCTACCAAAGAACTGGGGAAGACTTGCTGGCCCGCGCTTTCCTGCACGAGACCGATCACCTCAACGGCAAGCTCTACATCAGCCACATCAGCGCCCTCAAGCGCGATCTGATGAAACGCAAAATCCGCAAGCTGATAAAAGCGGGAGAATGGTAGGAATTGAGTAATTGGGAAATCTGGTAATTGAGTAATCCAAGACGAGAGATTCGGGAAGGGCACGACTTCAGTCGTGCCGTACAGGCCATAAAAAGTCTTGGGCTTTAGCCTCTGAGGGTCCGATCCTCGAGCTCGGAACGCAAGTTTTTCAATTACTAAACCAATGTCTTTGAACTTGGTTTTCTGCGGCACGCCGCGCTTCGCCGTCCCGACGCTCGAAAAACTGGCCGACGCCGGCTTCCGCGTCCATCTCGTCGTAACTCAGCCCGATCGCCCCAAGGGCCGCGGCCTCGAACTCGTTCAATCGCCGGTCAAAGAATCCGCGTTGAAGTTGAACCTTCCCATCACCCAGCCCGACCGCATCAAGACCAACGACGAATTCCGTGCTCAACTCACCGCCCTCAAGCCCGACGCCATCATCGTCGTCGGCTACGGCCGCATCATTCCCCAGTGGATGCTCGATCTCCCGCCGCTCGGCAACCTCAACCTGCACGCCTCGCTGCTTCCGAAATACCGCGGGGCCGCGCCCATCCAGTGGGCCATCGCCAACGGCGAAACCGTCACCGGCGTCACCACGATGCGCATCGACGCCGGCCTCGACACCGGCGACATCCTCCAGCAAAAAGAACTCGCCATCGCCCCCGACGACACCGCCGAAACCATCGCCCCGCCCCTGGCCGCCATCGGCGCCGATCTCATGGTCGAGACTCTACGCGCCCTGCAAGCAGGCTCCTTTCAACCGCGCCCACAAGACAACTTCAAAGCCAGCCTTGCCCCGATTCTGAAAAAAGAAGACGGCCTCGTCGACTTCTCCCGCACAGCCGACGAAATCGTCAACCGCATCCGCGGCTTCCAACCCTGGCCCGGAGCGTATACAAAATTCCGCGGCAAAACCTTGCAGATCATCAAAGCTCGACCGACAACCGGCGCAGTACCGCCAGCAGAGCTTCGCTCCGATTCCAATCGTCTCCTGGTCGGCGGCGGCAATCACACATCGCTCGAACTCTTGGAACTCCAGCTCGAAGGCAAGAAGCGCACCTCGGCCGCAGATTTCCTGCGCGGCTATCGCCCCAACCCCGGCGAAAAACTAGGTCTGGTCTAGTTGATCGATTTGGCCGGCGGCAACTGGTTTTGGGAAGGGCAGGGCTTCAGCCGTGCCGTAGACTGTCCACCGGCGAAGGCTTTAGCCCCTGAGGTTCGGCTGGTTTCGCCCCCTCCCTCATCGAGTCGCGATATCGCTTTCACCTGCCCTGCGTGCTAGTTAGTTTTTTCTTTCCCGCCTACAATCTGAAACAAATGTCCGTCTCCCCCGCCCGCGCCGCCGCCTTCGATATCCTCCTCCGCGTCGAACGCGAGTCTTCCTACGCCTCGGACCTTCTGCATTCCTCGACCCACGCTGACCTTTCGGCTGCCGATCACGCCCTCGCTACCGAACTCGTCATGGGCGTCCTCCGCTGGCGCTCGCGTCTCGACGCCGAGATCGCCACCGCGTCCTCTCAGCCACTCTCCAAACTGGATATTGAGATTCTCATCGCCCTCCGCCTCGCCGTCTACCAGTTCCTCTGGCTCGACCGCGTCCCGCAACGCGCCGCGCTCCACGAGAGTGTCGAACTGGTGAAACGCGCCCGCAGGCGCTCCGCCGCTCCCTTCGTGAACGCCGTCCTGCGCAAGCTCTCGGCCGCCCCGCACGCCCACGATCGAACCGCGGACGATACCTCTTCGCCCGAAGCCCTGGCCCGCAGCTTTGCGCACCCGCTCTGGATGGTCGAGCGCTGGGTTGACGCCTATGGACTCTCCGCCGCCCGCCAAATCTGCCAACACAATCAATCCATTCCCACGACTGCGATCCGTCTCCGCACGCCCGCGGCGGAAGAGCATCTCCAACAGGAAGGAATCACCGTCAGCCCCGGCGCTCTTCTCACTTCTGCCCGTCGCGTTCAATCCGGCGACATCACGAACACCCAAGCTTTCCGCTCCGGCGAGATCGTCATTCAGGACGAAGCCTCGCAACTCGTCGCAGCCCTTGTCGACACCAATGCTCTCCGCGAACAATCCCGCATTCTCGACTGCTGTGCCGCCCCCGGCGGCAAGACGCTGGCCATCGCTGATCACAATCCCGAGGCCGCCATCACGGCCGTGGAGCTTCATCCCCACCGCGCCCGCTTGCTGCAAAAGCTGTTGCGCGTGCATCCATCGTCCCAGCGCATCCAAATCATCGCCGCCGACGCTCAACATCTCCCGCTCTCCCAGCAGTTCGACCGCGTCCTCGCCGACGTCCCCTGCTCCGGCACCGGCACGCTCGCCCGCAATCCCGAAATCAAATGGCGGCTCACCGTCGACGATCTGGCCGAACTGCCGCGGCGCCAGCTCGCAATCCTCCGCTCCGCCCTGGCCCAAGTCGCGCCCCAGGGACGCCTCATCTACTCAACTTGTTCGCTGGAAAAAGAAGAAAATGAAAGCGTCGTCGAGCAAGCCTTGTCTGGGAACAAGTCTTTTCGCCTGCTCGACTGCCGCTCCGAACTCAATCGCCTGAAAGAATCTGGCGAGCTAATCTGGCCCGAACTAACTTCGTCCAAACTAACTTCGTCGGACCCAGCCTCGCTCACCAGCGGCCCCTGCCTTCGCACTATTCCAGGCGTCCATCCCTGCGACGGCTTCTTCGCCGCCATCCTGGAAAAAGTCTGAGGCAATAATGTTGGGTTATCCGCGGAGATCCCGCCTTAATCCGCGGCGAAGTCGTTTTACCGCACTTCAAAATTCACCGCCGCCCCCGCAAACACTTTCTGCCCCGCTGCCGGCACCTGCGACACAATAATGCTCGCCGGCCCGGGTTGCGCCGGAGGCCCCGGCTGAACCGCCGGAGCCGCAGCCGTCGGCGCATTCGGAGTCGCCGCGCTGGCCGCATCCCCCGCGGCAGGGCTCAGCGGCGCCGCCACATTCACATTCCCCAGCTTGAACCCCGCGTCCTGCAGGCTTCGGCTCGCGCTGCCCAGCGGCTGTCCTACAAAGCTCGGCATCACAAACGCCTCTGGTCCCGCTGTCGCCGAAACCAGGAAGCTGATCTTCGGCGCTGTCACCTGCGTCTCGTTCGCTGTCGGACTCTGCGCCAGCACTTGATCCGCCGGAATTCCCGGCTCCTCCACCTCCGCCATCGAAGCCACATCCAACCCGCGCCGCCGTATATTCAATTCCGCCGCGTGCTCACTCTGTCCGGTCACATCCGGAATCGTGACTCGCGTCTTGCCCAGACTCTGCGCCACCCGCACCTGCCAGCCGCGCCGCACCTTCGTTCCCGGCAACGGCAGTTGCGACATGATTCTTCCCTCAGGAATCTGCGGGCTGTAATACTGACGCTCAATCGAGATTTGCAATCCCAGTCCCCCCACCTCCCGCTCAGCTTCCGCTGGAGTCAGCCCCACCAGCGGCGGCACGGCGACCTCCTGACCGTGAATAGCAAAACGCATAGCCGTCAGCGCCGACACCATGGCCACAAACACCAGCACCAGCGCCAGCATCGCGAATCGGATGGCAGATTTCATCTCTCTAACAGTTCGCAAAAAAGACTCCGGCATTGGGGTGGCGCAGCGCTTTCGCGCTGCGATTATGCCGCTCATTTCCTCGAGGGCTTCAGCCCCTGAGGCGTCTAAACGTTCTCCGCAGCCACGCCCGGTCAGCAGAATTATAGTCCGCTCTATTCAACCCCCCTGCAATTTCGGAGAGTGCACGCGTTCTCTTTCAAGGTAAGTTATGACTCCTCCTTTGGAGTATCATATTTTCGTGCGGCATTCCATTCCGGCCTCGGTCGCACTCTTCAGCCTCCTCGCGCTGCCGGTGGTTTCTGTCTCAACGTGCCACGCGCAGAGCAATGCTGCCGTCTCAGTAGCTTCTCCCAAATCCAGTGGAAGCACCACCCATAGTTCTCCGACGAGCGTCACTTCAGTCGGCGCGAACGGTCACGCTCACAAACCCACTGTCACCTCCAAGCCAACTGCGCCTTCGTCTGGCGACGGCCAGCATCACCACTATGTGCCATACACTCCACCCGCGCTATATGTCGTGGCCGTTCCCTACGCCATCGACATCGGCGCTACGGACGATGCCGACGCCGCCAGCCCTGCCGCGGATGACAGCGACGCCAACTATCAGGGTGGTCCTACCGTCTTCGATCGCCGCGGATCAGGAGAAGACTCCTACGTCCCGCCGGTGGATCCCGTTCCCACACCTCACGCCAGAGAAGATGCCGATGCGTCCGCCTCTTCTCCCGATCCTCCGCAGCAACCGACTCTGCTTATCTTCAAGGACGGTCACACGCTGGAACTTGGAAACTACGCCATCATCGGTGCGATTCTTTTCGATCTGACGCCGGGACACGCGCGCAGAATCGCTCTCGCCGACCTCGATCTCGAAGCCACGCGCAAGCAGAACGACGATCGCGGCATCAGCTTCCAACTCCCGCCGCCTCCACAGGCGAACTGACCGCCAACGCCGGCTGCTTTGTTTCGCGGTTCATCGAAACCGGTCATACCGTGGACGAACAGCGGCGCAGTGGAAGAGCGGCGCTTCAGCGCCGCGTAAAGTTCCAGACTGAAAAGGGCTTCAGCCCCCGTGGACGATTCCTTGGGGCAGCCGCCGGTCAGGCCGCGATCGCCAACTCCCTCTCCACCTTCCTGGCGGCCGCACTTCTCTCCCGCACCCGCAGCATCGGCTGCTCCACCAGATAATAAGAAGCGCTGGCCAGCCCGACCGCAAACAACACGAAATACCACGGCCGGTGATGATCCCCATACGCAAACAACTGTTGCCACAAATAAAGGCTGTAGCTGATCTTCCCCAGCCACACCACGGGCCGCACGTTCAGCAGCCAGTACGGCCGCTGCACCGCATGCAGCAGCAGTCCGGCAATCGAAACATGCATCACCGGCCAAAGCACAAACAGCAACACCGCCGTCATATGAAATCGCAATACTCCCAAATACACCGGAACGAGCACCACCGGCGCAGTCATCGCCAGCGCCCACCATCCTTTGACCTTCGGCAGCCGCTCCGCGAAAATCGCCAACAGGCACCCGATCGCCAGCACATCCGCCACCGCCGGAAACGTCTCATCCGCCCGCCCATGCAGTCCCAGGAAATGACACGCCACCCGATACACCGGCGCGAACGCAACCACTCCCAGCAGAATCGCCACCCGATGCCGGTACCACTTCTTCAGCACGCCCGGCCACAAAAAATAAAACTGCTCCTCCACGCTCAACGACCACAAATGCCCCAGAAACCACGGATGCGAAAAGTCGAAGTTCGCCAAATACAACGCCGCCGCCAGCATGTGATACCACCGCAGTTCGTGCCAGAACATCACAAACACCGGCACCATGAACACAATCGCGGCCGGAAGAATCCGATACGCCCTCCGCACATAAAATTCCCGCAGCCCAATCGTCGAAGTCTTCCCATATTCCTTCAATAGCAGCGTCGTTATCAGATACCCAGAGATGATGAAAAAGATTCTCACTCCCAGATTCGCAAACGCCCCCGCCACATCCGAGTGATATCGCAACTCCGCCCAATGCCCCGCCACCACCAGCGAAATCGAAATCGCTCTCAGCCCATCCAACGACGGAATCCGCTTCATCCGCAGCAGCCTAGCAGCCCCGCCCGCCCACTCTCGGTGACGCGCAACCAAATCGCACTCATTTTCCTGCGGATTTCCCATCTCGGAACCAGACCGGGTGCCCCATTTCTCGCGTTTTGTGCGAGAAGTGGGGCTTTCTTCGTCACTCCTCGGAGGCGGCAATCGTGGTATAATAAATTCAGTTCCCAGGGCAGATAACATCCTGTAAATACAAGCAGTTACAAGATTTCAGTAGACCCGAAGCACCCGGCTCCTTGCAGGTTGAAGTTGGTGGCTAAAAGCCAAGAGCCAAAGGCTAAGAGCTGACCCATGGCTGACGATCAAAACCCCGAACTCCCTCTCACTCCTCCTCCCGGCGGCAGTGACGGTGCCGGCCCCGGCGCTGCGAACATTCAACCCGTCAACATTGAAGAGGAAATGAAGCGGTCGTATCTCGACTACTCCATGTCGGTGATCATCGGCCGCGCCCTGCCCGACGTCCGCGACGGACTCAAGCCCGTTCATCGCCGCATTCTCTACACCATGCAGCAGATGGGCCTACAGCCCAACAAGGCCACGCGCAAGTGCGCGAGAATCGTCGGCGAAGTCATGGGCAAGTACCATCCCCACGGCAACCTCGCCGTGTATGACGCTCTCGTCCGCCTCGCCCAGGACTGGTCAATGCGCTATCCGCTGATCTTCGGTCAAGGCAACTTCGGCTCCGTCGACGGCGACCCGCCCGCCGCCGACCGTTACACCGAGGCCAAGCTCGCTCAGGTTTCGACCGCGCTCCTCGAAGACCTCGACAAAGACACCGTCGATTTCCACGACAACTACGACGGCAGCGAGGTCGAGCCTGACGTTCTGCCCGCGCGCATTCCCAATCTTCTGATCAACGGCTCCGACGGAATCGCCGTCGGCATGGCCACAAAGATTCCGCCGCACAATCTCACCGAGATCGTCGACGCCACCATCACGCTGGTCAACAATCCACACGCCAGCCTCGACGACATTCTAAATTTCGTGAAGGGCCCCGATTTTCCAACGGCTGGAATTATTCACGGCCGTAGCGGGATTAAAGCCGCTTATGAAAACGGCCGCGGACGCTTCATGATGCGAGCCAAAGCCGCCATCGAAAACATCAACAAAGACCGCCAGGCCATCATCGTCACCGAAATTCCTTATCAGGTAAACAAGGCCAAACTGGTCGAGCGCATCGCGCAGCTCGTGAACGACAAACAAATCGAAGACATCTCCGACATCCGCGACGAAAGCGACCGCGACGGCATGCGCATCGTCGTCGAACTCAAGCGCGGCGCCGAACCTCAGATCGTCCTCAACCAACTCTTCAAGCACACCCAGATGCAGGAAGGCTTCTCGATGATCCTGCTGGCGGTGGTCAACGGACAGCCCCGCGAAATGGGCCTCGCCCAGGCCATTAAGTACTTCATCGAGCACCGCGTCGACGTGGTCCGCCGCCGCACCGCCTACCTGCTGCAGAAAGCGAAAGACCGCGAGCACATTCTCGAAGGCTATCTTACCGCCCTCGATCATCTCGACAACGTCATCACCATCATTCGCGGCAGCGCCAACCGCGCCGATGCCCGCGAAAACTTGGTGCTCTACTTCGGCGGCAAAAAGATCGACATCAACACCACCGGCCGCACTCCCAAGCTCGATCCCGAGAAGCCCTTCACCGCCCGCCAGGCCGACGCCATCCTCGAACTGCAGTTGCATCGCCTGACCAAGCTTTCCATCGACGAAATTTCCAACGAGTTGAAGGAAGTTCGCGGCAACATCGCCGAATACGAATCCATCCTCGGCTCCGAGACCAAGCTGCGCAGAGTCATCATCAAAGAGCTGGAAGAAGTTAAGAAGTTATACGGCGACGACCGCCGCACCCGCATCGAAGACGAAGCCGCCGAAATCGTCCTCGAAGATCTCATCGCCGACGAGCAGGTGGCCGTCACCGTCAGCCACTCCGGCTACATGAAGCGCACGCCCATTTCCACCTACCGCATGCAGCGCCGCGGAGGCACGGGCCGCACCGGCATGAAGACCCGCGACGAGGATTTCGTCGCGCATCTCTTCCTCGCTTCCACGCACGCTTTCATTCTCATCTTCACCAACAAGGGCCGCGTTTACTGGCTCAAGGTCTACGAGATTCCCGACGTCAGCGCCGCCGGCAAAGGCAAACACATCGGCAACCTGGTCGGCCTGCAACCGGGCGAAACCGTCAAGACCATGCTCGCCGTGCGCAATCTCGAAGAAGAGAACAAGTACATCTTCTTCGCCACCCGCAAAGGGCTGGTGAAGAAATCGGAACTGCGCGAGTTCATGCACGTGCGCTCCAACGGCATCAACGCCATCGCCATCGAAGACGGCGACGAACTGGTCGCCGCCCGCATCACCGACGGCAATCAGATCGTCTTCCTCGCCAGCCATGAAGGCATGGCCGTCCGTTTCGACGAAAGCCACGTCCGCCCCATGGGCCGCGCCGCGTACGGCGTCTGGGGCATCGACCTCGAAGAAAAAGACTACGTAGTAGGCATGGCTACGACAACCAAGCCGGACGCACCCGCGCCTGCCAAGGAGAAAATTGAAGGCGAGCCCGAAGCCATCGACGCCGCCGTCAAAGGCACGCTCATCCTCTCCGTCACGGAGAACGGCTACGGCAAGCGCACTCCCGCCGACGAATACCGCCTCACCAACCGCGGCGGCAAAGGCGTCATTAACGTGAAGACAACCGAGCGTGTCGGCAAAGTCGTCGCCATCGCCCAGGTCGACGAAACCTCCGAGGTCATGCTGATCAGCCACTACGGCAAAATCATCCGCATGGACTCAACCACGATCCGCGAATCCGGCCGCAACGCCCAGGGCGTGAGACTCCTGAACATGGAGCCGGGAGACCGCGTAGCGGCGGCGGTAGTAATCGCTCCGGACGCGGAGCCAGCCAACGGCAACGGAGGCACGCTGATTCAGTAGGGTGGCCTCGGTCATTCCAGGCCGAGCATAACCGAGGTTTGAGTCCGGGGATCCCGACCCTTGCGCAAAAAACGTGCAAGGATGTGCGATCGCAACGCTTGCCGATCAAGAATTTATGGAGCTGCTCGGCGCAGCACTCCCGCGAGACCGGCGACCGCAAGAGGGACAATGATCCAGCCAATGATGTGAAGGAAGTTGGCGTAAGTCGCGGCTGTGAGAAGTGTGTGGCGACGCCACTTCCACAGAGCGCACCTGGAAGGAGACCATTCCGGTTTCGCCGGAAGCGAGACCGGGAGAAATTGATGTACGGCTAGAAAAAATGCTTTGTGCCAAGATAGTGTGGCTTCAGTCTTTACACTACCTTCGCCACTGAGAACTGCTCCAGGGCGGGAAAATACTAGCGCTCCCAATAGCAGCACAATTATTGCAGCTGTGGATTCATGCCACAAATCAAGTCCGTAGTTTGCGACTAACCAGTACACCTCGTCGCTGAATTTCCTCAAGCCGGATAGCTTCGTGCTCTGAACGCGTAAGCGCTCTTCATACACCGCATCTGCATTCTTTTTCAGAACCCGCCCGCCGCAATACCTCCGATAGGTGAATATACGGCTGATGATCAAAGGGCTGAACGCGAGAGTGACCATTCGGATACTGAAGAAGGGAATGCCAGTCAACTTGAATGCGATCATAGGTGCACCCGAGAAGGTCGACGTCCTTCGCGAACTGCGGCGTTTGTTCACTTGCGGTTCGCGAGAAGTAGACTGCGTTGAAGGCTGTGGAATGGAAGCTAACAGGGCCATGAAACACAGACTCTTCGAAGTGCGCTTCGCCTTCGAAGTGCGCCCCGCTGAAGTCTGCTTTGCCGTCAAAATTTACACCGACAAATCGTGCTTCGGAACTTAGGCGCGCACCCGGAAATCGAGCAGCCCGTTCGAAATGAGCTGGCTTCGCAAAGGTTGAAGTAAGAGCGCCCTCTTGCGGGCTGAATAGGGCCGATCCGAGGATCTGTGTGCGATCAAAAGACGCCACGCCGCCAAAGGTAACCCCCAGAAAGTACGCTTCATTTCCGAATCGAGCACCCAAGAATTCTGCGTCGCCCTTGAAATCCACACCGTTGAACCACGCGATCGAGTCGAATTGTGTTTCGATGAAAATTGCCTCTCCGGAGAACGTACTATTGAAATTCGGAGGCTCCCCGGCTCCGAAGGTTGTCCAGTCGAAAAAGTGCGCGCGTCCGAAATCGGCGTTACCGAGGAATCGGACACCTGGGAAATATCCCTGACTGAAGAATTGCGTCCTGATGAAATGCACACCACCATTAAAAACTGACATCGCGAAATCAGCGGTGCCGTCAAAGCGAGCATGTGTAAAGATAGCTGTCCCGCCACCCTTGGAGCCGAATTGTGCCTCCTCCGCACTGAACAAATCGAAGAAGTGGGCTTCTTCAAAGCTGATGGGGTCACCTACGAAGCGGGTACGCTGAAAAGTTGCCTTGTGCTCGAAGGCTGCGTTCTGAAACGAGACTCCGCCGAGAAACGTCGCATCGGAAAAGAACGCGTCCCGCTTGAAGGTCGTGTGCGAAAAATCCGCATAATCCTTGACGACGCAGTCTCCCAAGTCGAACTGATCTTCGATGGTTAGATCCTGAAGTTCAAGACGCCCCCGAATTACTACGTGACGAAGTTGTATTCGTTCATGCTTCGTGATGGCATCCTTTATCCAGCTCGCATCGACTATTCGAGCACCATCGACGGCGGAGGTGTCTTGCGTTGCTGGGCTAGGGGCAAGAACATCCGCGTGAAGCGCGTGATGACCCAACACTGCGGGGCCGTGAGTGACTGTGAAAAAGCAAAGCTGAGCGCAACCACGCATAAGGACGGCCTCATGAGATCGAGTGTACTGGCTTTTGCCGGTTGGCTGTGCAAAATTGCGCGTCAGCAACGAAGCAGCATCGCCACCCGCCCTTGCAAAGGACGCAAGGACGGGGCACCCTCAGTTGTGAGTGGCGCAGACAAACACCCGCGAGGGGTGGTCCATAGTGATACGAAAGTTTCTGTCGTCCCTGCGGGACTTGATTCCTGTCTTAGGGCGCTTACCCCGGACTTACGTCCGGGGCTATCGTATGCCGCCCCTACGGGCTGCGGACTGACGGAGGATCAGCGTGCGCAGTGCGCCAGTTCGGTGCGGCTTCTCGTGAGCAGACCCCAGGCTTCGCGGTAGCATTCGTAGCGGTAGCTGGCCTTCTTGGCTGGCGCGACGACGGGGCTTAGCATCGCCATGGTCAGGCGTCGTGTGCCTAGCAGCAGGGCTGCCGGGATCAGATACCAGGCATCTACGGGAATGACGTAGGCGGCGAAGAGGTCAATCTGATCGACGGAGTAGTCGCGCTTCTTGAGGTGGTTGGGCAGGAACATGCAGCGATAGCCTGCGCCGGACCGGGCGGTTGTAGATTTGACCTGCACCCGGAGAAAGTTCGATCCGTGCTCGATGCCGACGTCGTAGGCCTGCATGTCTCCCCAGGGCTTGCTGACGGCCAGGCGGCGCTGGGCGGCCTGAGCCATAAATTGCAACTCGACCCATTCGCCGCGCTGTTTGAAGCTGGTAAAGCGCTCCCAATGTTTCATTTTTTCCCGGTTTCTTGTTTATCCTAGAGCGTGCCACTCGCACTTCGAGCCGGCGGACGAATGCGTCCGCCGCTACGCGTTTTGGTGCGGGCCCGTACTTTCGGGCAAAAGAGAAGGCGCGACCTGTGGGCCGCGCCTTGACTGAAAATTTCTTTCTATATCTAGAATATCAAATTGAGTGGGGTAAACCGGAAAGGGAATCCGACTTTCTATTTGCCGTGTTTGGTTGAGGTTAGGCCCGATCGCGTAATTTTTGGGTATTGACAAGATTTAAGCGAATTGCAGTATTTGGCGAGATTTCGTGGTCTCTTATGACGGTAGCTGATGCGCTCACCCATTCACCAGCGCCATCATATACTCCGGATACCTCCCGCCCGCCGCCGCATCCGCCGGAAACACTTCATCAATCCGCCGCAAGTCTTCCTTCGTCAACTCAACTGCGTTTGCACCGACATTCTCCTCCAGATATTTCCGCCGCTTCGTGCCCGGAATCGGAACGACGTCCGAGCCCTGCGCCAGCACCCAAGCCAGCGCCAGTTGCGACGCCGTGCATCCCTTCTCGCGCGCCATCTCCTCCACTCGCCGCACCAGGTCCAGATTCTTCTGAAAGTTCTCCCCCTGAAACCGCGGCGAATGCCGCCGGTAATCGTCCGCCGGCAAATCCTCAAACTTCTTGAACTGCCCCGTCAAGAACCCGCGCCCCAGCGGACTGTAAGCCACAAACCCAATCCCCAACTCGCGGCACGCCGCCAGAATCCCGCCCTCCGGATCGCGCGTCCACAACGAATATTCCGTCTGCAGCGCCGCAATCGGATGCACCTTCACCGCCCGCCGCAGGGTCGGCACCGAAGCCTCCGAAAGCCCGAGATACAGCACCTTCCCGGCCTTCACCAACTCAGCCATCGCCGCGACTGTCTCTTCGATCGGCGTCGCCGGATCGACTCGATGCTGGTAATAAAGATCGATGGTCTCCACTCCCAGCCGCCGCAAGCTGGCTTCGCACGACTTGCGAACATAGTCCGCCTTGCCGTTCACACCACGAACGCTAGGATTCGCCGGGTCGCGGACAATTCCAAACTTCGTCGCCAGTACAATCTGCCCACGCTTGCCCTTGATGGCCCGCCCGACCAACTCTTCATTCTTGTACGGCCCATACACATCCGCCGTGTCGAGAAAGTTGATCCCTAGTTCCAGCGCCCGATGAATCGTCGCAATCGATTCGTCGTCGTCCCGTGGCCCATAAAACTCCGACATCCCCATGCACCCCAACCCCTGTGCAGACACCTTCAGACCGCTGCGACCTAGCTCGCGAATTTGCATAATTGCTCCTCACGTAGCGCCGGCGTCCTGCCAGCTGTACCGCGGGCGTCTCGCCCGCGGAGCCGATTATCTCGGTATAAGGATGTCAGGAATCGTCACGAGGATGCGGCGATCTCCAAACCGATCAGCTTGAAATCCGAATGCGTGGCTTGGCATTCGGTAACACTTGTCCGATCTCGACTGCGGCAACTCCCGCATCGTTGAGAGCCCTCGCTAAGTTCTGCCCATCGGGCGTCGAAATCAGCAACCCACCCGCAGTCTGCGGATCAAACAACAGCGCCCGCACATCCTCAGGAACTCCGGAATCGTACTCCACCAGGCACTCGGCAAAGTCCCGATTATTCTTAAGTCCCCCGGGAATGTATCCCGCGGGCACGCAATCCAGCGCGCCCTCCAGCAACGGAACTTTTCCGGCCGAGATGCGGATCGACACATCCGAAGCCAACACCATCTCCCGCGCGTGCCCGATCAACCCAAACCCGGTCACGTCGGTCATGGCGTTCACTGCATAACTGCGCGGCGGATGTTGGGACGCGGCTGTCGAGCCTTGCTCGACCTGACCGGGTCTGAGACCCGGTCCCACATGGGCACCTGTGATCACTTCCGCGGCCCGCTTATTGAGCGTCGTCATCGACCGCACCGCCGCATCAATCCACGCGGCCTTGGCCTCGCCCTTCTTGATCGCAGTCGAGATCACGCCCGTCCCTATCGCCTTGGTAAAAATCAGAGCGTCCCCGGGTCTGGCGCCGGAATTCGCCAGAACCTTCTTCGGATGCACCACCCCCGTGACGGAATATCCGAACTTCGTTTCTTCATCGCGGATGCTATGCCCGCCAATCACCGTGCATCCGGCCTCGATCATCTTCGACAACCCTCCTGCGAGGATGCGCTCCAGAATGTCCAACTCCGCCTTCTCCGGAAAGCACACCAGCGCCAGCGAAGTCAGCGGCTTCCCACCCATCGCATACACATCGCTCAGTGCGTTGGTAGCCGCGATCTGCCCAAACGTATAAGGATCGTCGACAATCGGCGTGAAGAAATCCACCGTCTGTACCAGAGCCTGATCCGGCCCGATCAGATACACTCCGGCGTCGTCGGCATGATCGAAGCCGACCAGAACATTCGGATCCTGTTGCCGGGCTAATTTCCCAAGCACCGTGTCCAGCGCCGCCGGACTCAGCTTGGACGCTCAACCCGCAGCTTTCACCGACTCCGTCAGCCGAAATGGCTTGCTATCCGCCACCCGCCCATTGTAACGGACGGTTTTCGTTGGGCAATTTTCGACTTCGGGAGCGTACTTTCCGATAATGGGGCTTCCAGACCTTCAGAGGCCGGCATGCCCGCCCGGTGCAAAGAAGTCCGGAGGCAGGCGTTCTATTATCATGACGCAGGGAGACGCCCGAATGCGCGCGCGGTATTGGATGACATTTTTCATCGCGATTATAACCGCGACTGCGTTCGCACAGAGTACATCGCCGCCGGCCAGCCCTGCCGCCAAAGTGCATGTGGTTCGTGTACGAATGGGATACTCCTGCGGCATGTGCGGCGGTCTCGCCTACCACTCAAGCTCAACCACGGTTGAACCGACGTTCCTTCTTTGGGAGGGAAGGTATTCTTCGAACCCGAAGAAACTGCCAAACCGTACAACGAAGGTTGCCATCACAAAACAAGATTGGAAAAATCTGCTGGGTTCGATCGATGCGAGCGCGCTCCAGGCTCTGCCGCAGCAGGGTTGTCGTTCGTGTATCGACTTGCCTGAATCGTGGGTGGTCATAGAATACAGCGATGGGAGCAAGGTTGCGGTAAACTACGGTCCGACAAGCATACCCAAGCCGGTCGCGGCGATGAAGTTCCCCGCCGTTCAAATACCTATGGGGCCCTGACGAATGTTGCAGACTTCAGGTGATCCGATCACGAGATTCGAAGTCAGGAGTGAGACAGGCAAGCCGGACGAAACAGCCTAGCGGAACCCCCTACTTCACCGCCACATCCGTAACCCGTATCTCCGGATACTGCCGGTTCCACTGCGCCGAGATGCTGTCGAACGTCAACCGGAACGGTTGCGTCTGTCCCGGGGCCAGCGGAGAAACGCTAAGGTCGACCGGCTCCAGGTAGGCCCCATTCGTCCGGATCACCTGCAGCGACATTTCGGGTTCCTGCTGCGCAACCTGCCCCATCTCGTCTTTGAACGTGACCTCCACCACAACGTGGGTCACGGTTTTGTTACCCACATTCGTAATCGCACCATCGATGTAGCTGACCGTGTGCCCGACGAAATTCTCCGCCGCGCTCATCTTGAAATCGGAAAGCTTCAGGCTGGCGATGTAGGGTGAGGCCGGCTTTGCGACCTTCTCCGGCTGCTGCATCAAATACGCGGCCGCGACCATGCCCCCGATCACCACCGCCATCGCGATCCCGATAATCAAACGACTGTTGTCGCGTTCCTCAGCGACCGGCGTTGGCTGTCCCAGGCTGCCCATGACAGGAATTGTAGGCTGTGATTGTGGGATTGTCGATTTACCCGCTCAATCCCTTGTCATCCTGAGCGCGCTTTCTGCGCGAAGGACCTGTGTAAGTTGTATGCAGCCCTTATGTCGCCCGCAAGTTGCATAGGTCCTTCGCGTAAGAGACGCGCTCAGGATGACAACCATGTTCAACGCGGTCGTTGATTCTACTCTCTTCGCGCGGCCAACAACTTCGCCGCGTTCTCGTGATACACCTGCCGCAGAATCGCATCACTCAATCCAAACCCATTCAGGCTCCAGTGGTAGCCAAACTGTTCATTCTCATAAAAATGCTCGTCCAGCGATTCCAGGATTCTGAACGTGATCCGGTACATCGCCGTATCGACGCCCATATCCGTTCCGTAAACCAGCCGGTCGGCATGCTTCTCATAAAACTGCGCCGCGAAGCGCGGGATCGGCGCCGTCTCCGCGTACCTCGCGGAAATATCCGCATACAGATTCGGATTCCGCTCCAGCACCTCTCCCAGCCGCGCCAAATCATAGTCGAGGTTCGCGAAGTGGCACGCGATAAATGTCGTCTGCCGATGCCGCGCCAGCGTCCGCTCCAGAATGTCAATCATCCCCGAAAGCTTCACGATGTCCGGCTGATTATCCAGCCGCCACTCCCAGGCATTCATCAGCCCGTCGTTGTGCCGGTCCATCTTCTCGTACATCCAGATCGGGTCGGCCACGTGCAGGCTCACCGGCATTCCAAGCTTGCCGCATTTGTCCCAGACCGAATCCATGCGCGCATCATCCGGATGCATCCCCGGTGCATTCGATTTTCCCGACCGCAGTCCCTTCCCCTTGTCGTGAATTTCTCCCACGCCGCGCGCCCCCGCGTGCCGGCAGCGTTCCAACTCTTTCACGGCCGCAGGTCCGAAACCCGGCTTGTCGAACCCCGTGAAATCGAGCCCGCACCATATCTCAAACCGCTCCGGATGCTTCGCGTACTTCCTCTGAATCTCGTCAAACGCCGCTCCCGTAGCCATTGCCAGGATAATGGTCTTCTCCACTCCAACTTCATCCATGTTCCTGACCCAGTCGTCGATCTCGCGTTCGGTCTTCGCGTAAGGATGCGAATGCATGTCGATGATCGGAAACTTTGCTTTGGCAATCTGCGTGACGGGAATTTTGTAGATGGACTTCGGCCGGTAGTCCTTGAGCAGAATCGTCTCGGGCGAGGCCACCTTCTTCGCTGACGAATCTTCGGCAGGCCGGTCACCCTTCGCGCCCTGCTGAGTTGCTCCAAACGCAGAAACGGAAGGAAGTCCCACCGCCAGCCCAGCCAACTCGGCCCACTTCAAGAATGATCTTCTACTCAACGACCTTCGATTCAACGACTTTCGATTCATAGAGTCTCCCTGTGCGATGGACGCGATTGAACCTCAATCCACCGAACAGGAATTTCTAAGCCGATGTCCGCAAGAAGGCAAGCAGAAACAGCACGCCGAACAGCACGTCTACTCCGCCAAACACCAGGTCCGATGGATGAAGTCGCTGCTGCAAATACAGGACGAGCAGGGAAGCCCCGTATCCGAATTTCTCAATCATGGAAGGAATCATCATGGGCCGGAGTCGCGCCGGGTCCCGCGCGATGAACAAAAACACAACCTGCCAAGCCAGCCCCACGCTGATGAATCCGTAATAAAAGCCGGGATGAGTGATCGCCGGAGGATCATTGCGCCCGATTGCATCAAACATGAAATAAAGCGGCGCCAGAATCAGAACGCCCCAAATGCCCGCAATCCAGAACACCACCTTGGCGAATTTCATTTCGCTACCTCGGGATGTAAGGTGCCGAAAACAATCGCAGAACAACCGTCGATTTGGATCGGCCAGCGATCCTGCTTGGCGGAGATCTCGAGTAGTGGCTTATTTTCAGCCACTACAACGTGTGCCGCACAACAAACAACCAACACACAGGCTCACAGACAGCGGAGGGATTCAGTGCATACCCCCCTCCCGCGGATCTCCAAGCTTGCCAGATCTTGCGAGTGCGGCTGATTTTGGGTGGCGCAGCGCTTTCAGCGCTGCGATCAGGGCCGGCTATCAACTGGGCTTTAGCCCCCGAGGCACCGACCTACTCTCCGCCCACGGTGAGTCCCTCCACGCGAATCGTCGGCGCCGCGACCGACCCGCGAAACTCCAGATCATTCGCAATCTCGGAAATATTGAAGAACAGCTCCTTCAAATTCCCCGCCACCGTGATTTCTTCCACCGGATACGCGAACTCTCCCCCGGAAATCCACATCCCCGAAGCCCCGCGCGAATAATCTCCGGTCACCAGGTTCACGCCCTGACCCAGAAATTCCGTGACGTAGAGCCCTTGTTTGATCCCCGCGATCAACTCCTTCGGCGTCTTGACCCCAGGCTGCAGAAAATAATTCCCCGGCCCAATCCCCGGCGTCCCCGCCAGCCCGCGCGACGCGTTCCCGGTCGTCTGCAAGCCCAGTTTCTTGGCGGTGTAGGTGTTGAGTAAATATGACTTCAGCACGCCATTCTCAATCACCACCGTGCGCCGCGTCGGCACGCCCTCACCGTCGAACGGACTCGTACCGAAACCGCCCACAATAGTCCCATCATCAATAATGTTGACGTTCTCCCCGGCAATTTTCTGTCCCAGCTTGCCGGCAAGAAACGACGCCCCGCGATAAACCGAGTCCCCGTTCACCCCTTCGAAAATGTGTTCCAGGATCGAAGTCGAAACCATGGGATCGAAAATAATCGGCACCTGCGCGGTCTTCGCCTTGCGCGCGCCCAGCCGCCGCAGCGTACGCTCCGCCGCAATTTTGCCCACCTTCTCCGGCGCATCCAGTTTGGTCAGCGTGCGCGCTACCGAGTACCAGTAATCCCGCTGCATCGCGCCGTTTTCCGCCTGCGCAATCGGCACCGCCGACACCGAACAGTAAGACCGCCGGTACTCGCCCACAAACCCATGCGAATTGGCCAGCACCTTATGCCCCGTCGCCGCGTCAAACGATCCGCCTTCGGAATTCTTGATGCGCGCATCAAAATCGAGCGCCGCTTTTTCCGCCCGCCGCGCGTAGTCAATCCGATCCGGCCCCGGCAGCGAATACACGTCTTCGTGATAAAGATCGAGGTCGCCGGAGAGTTGGCCCAGCTGTTCCGCCGCCGGAATTCCACCAAACGGATCTTCCGACGTGATCTTCGCCAGCGTCAAAGCCGATGTCACCATGCGGTCGAGTCCCGCCCGCGAAAAATCACTCGAGTAAGTGCTGGCCGCGCGCTGCCCGAAGAACACCCGCACCCCAATCGACTTCGACCCCGACTCTTTCAGAGTCTCGACCTGTCCCAACCGCACCAGCGTGGAGAATTCGTCGCCCTCGCGCACCACGCACTCGGCAGCCGTCGCGCCGCCAACCATCGCGCGCCGCACAATATCCTGCGCAATTTCGCGCAAGTCAGTTTCAACTTTCGGATTTAGATTTTCAACTTGAGTAGAAGACATTTTGTTTGATTAGAATCCTTATGAATTGTCATCCCGAGCGAACAGAGGCGAAGCCGAACGCAGTCGAGGGACCTTGTGCTTTTGGCGACCAACCCAAGGTCCCTCGACTACGCAGGCCCCTCGCTGTGCGAAGGTCCCGCTCCGCTCGGGATGACAAACTGATTAGGTCCGCGCAAACCCGTGTTAATCCGTGGCGAGAAGAAGCCTACTGCATGAACCCGCCCGGATCCTTCCTCGCCGTCCCGCCCACGGTCAGCCGGTCAATCTTCAGCGTCGGAATGCCCACGCCCACCGGCACGGCCTGCCCATCCTTGCCGCAAGTGCCCACGCCCTCGTCGAGTTTCAAATCGTTGCCCACCATCGAAACCCGCGTCAGCACATCGGGCCCGTTGCCAATCAGCGTCGCGCCCTTGATCGGCGCCGTGATCTTCCCATCCTCAATCATGTACGCCTCGGAGGCCGAGAACACGAACTTCCCGTTCGTAATGTCCACCTGCCCGCCGCCAAAATTCACCGCATAAATCCCGCGCCTCACCGACCGGATAATATCTCCCGGATCATCCTGCCCCGCCAGCATGTACGTATTGGTCATGCGCGGCATCGGGATATGCTCATAACTCTCCCGGCGCCCGTTCCCCGTATCCGAAATGCCCATCAGCCGCGACGAAAGCTTGTCGCTCAAATATCCCTTCAGAATTCCATTCTCGATGAGCACCGTTTCCTGCGTAGGCTCGCCTTCATCATCCACGTTGAGCGACCCGCGCCGCCACGGCATGGTCCCGTTGTCGACCACCGTGCATTTCTCGCTCGCCACTCGCTTGCCGACCAGGCCCGCGAAAGCAGAAGTCTTCTTGCGGTTAAAGTCGGCTTCCAGCCCGTGTCCGACGGCCTCATGCAGCAGAACTCCCGGCCATCCCGGACCGAGCACCACTTCCATCTCGCCCGCCGGAGCCTCACGCGCGTCGAGCTGCAGAATCGCCTGCCGCGCCGATTCCTTCGCGAAAAATTCCGGAGTCTTCTCGCCAAAGAAGAAATCCAGCGCCACCCGTCCCCCGCCGCCGGAAGTCCCGCGCGCCGAGTTCCCCTCGGTCTTCGCGATGCACGACACGTTCATGCGCGCCAGCGGCTGCGAATCTTCCGCAAACGTTCCATCCGACCCAACCACCAGAATGTTCCGCAGTTCGTCCGCGTAGCTCGCCCGCACTTCCTGAATTCGCGGATCGTACGCCCGCGCCGCCTTATCCGCGCGCATCACCAGCTCCACCTTGGCGCTGATTTCCGCATCCACTGACGGCAGCGTCACCGGATACAGGCTCCGCGCGGCCGCTTTCTGAAATCCCGCCACCGTCGCTTTCGCCGGAGCGCCGGCAATCAACGCCGCCGTCTTCGCCGCATGCAGAATACGCTCGGAAGAAAGATCGTCGGTGTAAGCGTAGCCCGTGCGCTCTCCCGATACCACGCGCACTCCGCACCCCGCCGAGATCCCCTGCGACGCCGACTTCACCATCGACTCATCCACCATCAGCGACGTCGAGGAAAGATATTCGAAGTAGAGGTCGGCATAATCGCCGCCCGCCGAAAGCGCGGCCGAAAGGTAGCGTTCCAGATCGTGCTCGGTCAGCCCGTAATGTTCGAAGAAAAACCGTTGTTTATCCAAGAGATGTTTATCCAGAAGTTGTTTATGCACGCGATTTAGATGCCTTCGATCTCAGACAGGACTCGACGCTTTTGGGTGGCGAAGCGCTTTGGGGTGGCGCAGCGCTTTGAGCGCTGCGATATGCCTCTCCCAGTTCCAGGGCTTTAGCCCCTGAGGGACATCCCCCCTTTGCCCAGCGCCATCCTTACCGGTTCCTTTATTATCCCACACGCGACTCGATCCGCCGCCAACTCTTCCACACTCCCCGCCGATGACGATGGTCACTCGTCACAGACTCCGCCCCGCCCAATGTGGACAATGCACTCGTGACCCCCGACGCCCTCACCCGCACCGTGCAGGACTTCCTCAGCGAGGCCGACGGCGCAGTCGTGCTCGAAGACGGCGCCGTGGCCTTCGACCTGGCTCAGGCCAAGTACTCCATTTCTGGCGACTACAACAAATGCCTGCTGCACCTCTGGTCACCGGAGCGCAACACCGTGCGCCGAGTGCTCGAAGCCGAGGTGAGGAGCGGCACGCTGAGGCTGTTCGTGCAGCGGCTCGGCCAGTCGCGCCCCACCAAGCTCGAAATCTGCCGCGAGCGCGACCGCCGTTCGCCCTCGGCCAAAAAAGCCGCCCGCGCCAGTTACGAACAAAAGCTGCGCCACACCCTCGACCGCCATTTCCCCAGCTTCACCATCACGCGCCTCACCACCGCCGTCGACTTGGAAAAATCCTTCGGCCCCATCTACGCCCGCGGACTTCTTCGCCAGGGCCAATCCGCGTTTGCCGTGCTCGGAGTCAACGCCTCCGAAACTCAACCCTCCATCGACGCCTCCCTCACCTTCGGCATCCTCTGGCTCGAAGCTTGCCGGCACTCCTCGGCAGGAAAGTTTCTTGTGGAAGGCCTGCAACTGTTCGTGCCGCAGGGCTGTTCCGCGCTGGTCCGCGAGCGCATGGCCAACCTGAACCGCGCTGCCGCCAAGTGGAGCCTGTTTGAACTGGACGAACATCATGACGCTTTGACCGAGATTGACTGCACCGACCGCGGCAACGTCGCCACCCGTCTGGTCCACGCCCCCAACGAATCGGCCGCGCGCGAGCGCTTCGCCGACTCCATCGCTCGCATCAACTCGATCCTGCCCAATTGCGAAGTCGCCGTGCTCTCCGCCGCCGAACTGGCCTTCCGCTGGCGCGGCCTGGAATTTGCCCGCGCCCGCATGGGCGCAGAGGCAGTGACTTTCCGCAGCAAGCAGGAAATCGTCTTCGGCGTCGGCCCCGAAGAGCGCGTCCTCGAAGGCCGCTATAACAATGACGACCGCAATTTCCCGCTCTTCCTCGAATTGCTCACCGCCATCCGCGACACGCGCCATCCCTATGGCCCGCGCCAGCATCCCTTGTTCCGCCTGCGTCCCGAGCGCTGGCTCGAATCCCTGGTCGTGGCCGACGTCAGCGTGATCGACGAGCGCCTCGAACCCCGCCTGCTCTATTCGCAGGTTCCCGCCTTCTCCGCCTCCGACCGCGCCATGCTCGACGTGCTGACCACCACCCGCGAAGGCCGCCTCGCCGTCGTCGAACTGAAAGCCGACGAAGATATCCACCTCCCGCTCCAGGGCCTCGATTACTGGTCAAGAGTCGAATGGCACCACGCCCGCGGAGAATTTCCCCGCTTCGGATATTTCCTAGACCAGGAGTTGTCGCTGGAAAAACCGCTTCTGTACCTGGTCGCACCCGCGCTCCACATCCATCCCCAAACCGACGTGCTTCTGCGCTACATCTCGCCGGAGATCAACTGGGAATTCGTCGGCATTGACGAGCACTGGCGCGAGGGAGTAAAAGTCGTGTTCCGGAAGCGCCCCGAGGCTAAGCGTGGAGTCGAACTACCCGCCCGCATCGCAAGCTGAAGCTGACGCCCCACCTCGTCCCGGATTTCTTCTGCAGCAGGTCCACCTTCTGTATCGAAACCAGTTCTGGTCGTGGTTTGGCATTATGGCGCCTACCTCAGTGTTCGCAAGCGTTGTCCTGTTGTGGGCCGAGAGACAAGCCAAAGCAATACTCAGAGCCGTTCCGCCGTTCGAGATTTCCCATCATTGGGACACGGTCGTTGAAGTAACGGCGTTACGTTTCGGCAGCTACTTCCTGATCTGGTTTCTCGGCTGCTTTGCCTTGGCCACCGTCGCTTCGGTCGTGAACAGGGTCGAAGATGAAGGCGACGACACTGCCTGGATTCCCGACCGGCATCAACGGGCACGCGAACATCTAGGGCCTCTGTTTGTGGCCGCTTGGATCACCTTCGGCGCGTTCCTGGTGGGGATGGCTGTATCCCAGTTTGTTCTGATCGCTGCTTCCCGCGTAACAGGCTCGCATCGGGTTTCCCGATTTACCTACGTCGCCGAACTGCTCGCAATCATAGCGGTTGCCAGCCTCCTCAGTTGGCTGGGAGCATCGATTCCGCTGGTTCTTCGCGGCACGAAGGTTTGGGCAGCCCTCAAGCGAAGCGTGGAACTCAGCAGCGGATACGAAGGCGCTTTGTCATTGCTGGTCGTGGAATCCTTGGCAGCAAGTTTTGTCGCCGGCTACCTCGCCTTCTACACCCTGCATTTCTTGGTCCCCGCCGATTTGAGGCACACCACTTGGTACGGCTGGGTTCTAGCTCTAGCTGCGGCCCTCGCGAGCGCTACGGTCGAAGCTCCGCTCTTCATCGGCTTCTCCCTCTTGGCCGATCCCGAGGAAGTAAATGCTACTTCACTTCCAGGCCCCGAGTAGGCGTCGCACATCCACCATCTGCCCCAGGTGGTACGCATTGTGATCGGCCAGCAGCAACGCCTCCCGCAGAATCGTCTGCCCGTCACCCCACGGAATCCGCGCAAAAACATCCGTCTTCTCGTTCGCGACCAGCTTCTGCATGGCCTTCAAGTCCCGCCGAAAGTGCTGCACGCTCTTGTTCCACGCCGCCGCATTCGGAGGACCTTCCGTCTTCGGCCAATACCCGCTCGGCCACGGCGGAGAAACATGCTTCGCATTGCGGCTGAACTCGAGAATGTCCCACTGCGCCAGCCGCATGTGCTCCAGCAGCATCCACGGAGAGTGCGGAAACTTCGCGGGCTTCGCCCCGCGCAGCTTCGCCGGCAGATTCTTTGTCACATCGTCAAACTTGGCGTGAGCACTCCCACCTTCCAGAAGCTCAAGCAGATGTCTACGCAGCGACTTCTCATGATCTTTCGTCATCCCACTCCTCCGCGTACGGCACACTCCAGTGTAGCGCCGGGCACGCCAGCCAGGGCTTAGGATTGGGAGGTTTTAATCGAGCTGGGCACAACCGTGGAAGAGCGGCATTTCAGCGCATGACGAGGCGTGCTAGAACGGGTGGAAGAGCGGCCCTTCAGGGCCGCGTAAAGCGCCAGAATTGATTCGGGCTTCAGCCCGGGTGAATCGTTCTTGATCCGAACCGGAGCGCCGTTCCGGCCTACTTATTCCGGGCAGTCGCCATCGGCGATGACGCGGCTTCGTCCATCACGTTCCCAATCGCATCCCCGGACAGCACCAACTCCACCCGCCGGTTCTGCTGACGCCCTTCCGCCGTGTCATTCGACGCAATCGGCTCGCTCTTGCCAAACCCACGCGCTTCGACCGCGCTAGCCGAAATCCCCTGCTGCACAAAGTAATCCCGCACCGCCTGCGCCCGATGCTCCGACAGATCCTGATTGTACTGATCGCTGCCCACGCTGTCGGTGTGTCCCTCGACGGCCACATGCAGGCTCGGATACGCCAGCACGATCCCCGAAACTTTCGCCAGCCGCTCGCGCGCTCCCGGCAGTAACTCAAAACTTCCACTGCGGAACAGCACGTCCGACATATTGGCGATCAGCCCCCGCGCCGAGTCGCGCGTCGCCAGAATCGAATTCAGCTGCTGCAGCAGCCGGGCCCGCAGTTCCTGCTTTTCTTTCTCCGCCTGCTGCCGCAGACCTTCCGATTGCGCCGCAGCGGCCCGAGCCTTGTCCGTTTCCGCCGCCAGCACCTGCTGTTGTGCAACCGCTTCCGCCTTAGCCTTCTCCGCCTCTTCTTTCTGGCGGGCAGCTTCCTGCGCAGCAGCCACAGCTTCTTCTTTCATGCGCTCGGCTTCAGCCTTGGCCTGTTCGGCAGCAGCGCGAGCCTGTTCCGCCTGCGCCTGAGCCGCTTCGGCATCCGCGCGACGTTTTGCTTCCGCCGCTGCATCGGCGCGGGCTTTGGCCTCACGCGCCGAAGCCGCTGCCTGGGCTTCGTCTTCCGCCTTCTGCTTCACCGCCATCAGCCGCGCTTCCTCGGCGGTCTCGGTGGCTTCCTTGGCTGCGGCTTCCACCGCCGCTCTGTTCTGCTTCTGCCGGTAGATTTCTTCCGCGTGCATCAACTGCTGCCCAGCCTTCGAAAGAATCGACGCCGCATACTTATCCGCCGCGGCAATATGCGCAATGCGCACCGCGTTCCGCGCCTCAAACAGTTCCAGTGGAGTCTTGCTGTCGATCCCGAAAATCGCATCCTGAATGTGCGTGTTGGTCGACGAATAGGTACCGCGCGTCACCAGTTCATACTTCGCGTCGATGATCTCGCCTCCGCCCCCGTTCACCGAAGCGCTCTCCATCACCACCATGTTTCCCGGCTGCGTCACCGCAAAATATGGCTCGGCCGTAACAATCATCCCGAACGTTTGCAAGTCGGTATAGGCTTTCAAATGCGCATTGCCGTTGTGATCGAGCGACAGTTCGCCCAAATTAACCGGACGCCCCTGCGGCGAAACCGCCCACGCCACATACGTCAGAAACTCCAGTCCAAACTTGGTGGCCTCTTCCAGCCCCTCGAATTTGGCCTCAATTTCGAAGTTCGTCTTCTTGCCTTCGACCCGCGCCTCACCCGAGGCGCGCTGCAGCAGATCGGTTCCGCGGAAGTTCACCTTGGTCGTCCCGCCCTGCAGCCGATAATGCACCGTCTTGGTTGTGCGTGACACCGTAGTCGCATCCGCGGCGCCAGTATTCGTAGGAATGGAGCTCTGCGTCTGCGCCAACGCCGCAGCCGCAAGCACAAGCACAGAAATGGCCAGAGATAAGTTTTTCACAATGTTCTCGATCTGGGGGAGATTAAGAGCTGACTAATCTTCTTAATCTTCGTCGATCCACCCCGGAATGCAAAGAACAAGAAGATATAGCCCTTTAGTCACCAGCCGGCTTCCTGAAGCATGTTTGGGGATTGTGCGAGAGTAGTCCACGAGACATCGCACAAATGCGTGCACAACCGTGGAAGAGCGGCGCTTCAGCGCCGCGTAAACCGGCAAAATGATGGCGGGCTTCAGCCCCCGTGGTCGTTTTCCAAGCCCGGGAAACAGCTTTCGCAGCTACGGAATCACTGCCACGCTCCCCTTCGGCCCCACCGCCAGCGCCCCACCCTCCGGATACGCGCTCACCGCGTTGAACTGAATCCCCATTTTCTTCTTCCCGCTAACCCGGCGCGGATTGTTCGGCGGCCGGAAGTCGTACACAAAATCCTGCGCCACAATAAAAATCCGTTCCGGCGCGATGGCCTTCACCCGCATCGCTTTCTCCACCACGGCTTCCCGCATCGCCTGGTCGTTCACTTTCCGGTCATAAGCCACAGCCGAAAAATACGCCAGCGGATGCAGCCGCGAAAGCGTCCACGTTTTCCCTCCATCGTCGGTGAACGCCAGATTCGGTCCGTCGTCATTGGGATGCTTGTAATCCCCTCCCGCAATCACTCCATGCAGCGCGTCGCGGAACGCGATCGAAAAAACTCCCGCCGAATCCGGCCCATGCACCATGGGAGTATCGACCGCCACCCAGTTCTGCCCGCGATCGCCGGAGTGAAACACGCGCCCCGTCTTGCCGCCGGTCGCGAACCACAAGTTCGCATCCACTCCCCCGGGCACGATCGCCAGGCACGTATTCGAGGCTGCAAACGCCCCTTCGCCTTCCATCGCCGCCGGAAGCTTCGCAGTCGGAACCGCGCGCCAGTTCTGCCCATCCTCCGTCATCAGAAGTTCGAACTTGAGCACTCCTGCCTCGTCCGGGATCGGGTCGCCCAGCACCACTCCATGCCTCGCATCCCAGAACACCATCGAGTCGAAGAAACCCTTCGGATTCGAGTTCGTAAACTGCAGCTGCCAGCGATTCCCGCCGTCGCTGGTGTGGTAGATCCTCGACTGCTCCCCCGGTCCAGCCGACATCAGAAAAGCTTCGTCGGCAGAAAATGCGACGACCGCCCGAAAATCCAGCGCCTCGGCCCCGGGCACTTGCGCCGGACTCCACGTGCGCCCGCCGTCAATTGTGCGCAGATAAGTCCCGTGCGCTCCGCTCGCCCAGGCAACGTTTCGCGACACCGTGCTCACCCCGCGCAAATTTTCAGTTGTGTGCGAGATCTGGACCTGAGGCCCGGACTCAGCGGCGGCTGCCGCAAGCAAGAAAAGAAAAGAGAGGACTAAGATAAACGCGAACTGGCGTATGCCACGACTGCAGCTCCAACATTCAGCCCGCTGTCCCGGGAGCAGCATCACTTCGCCGTGAAGTCAGCAAACGAAGCGGCTTTCCCCATATAAATCCGCAACGTGCAGCGAGCGCCCACGTGGGCGAAAGCCAGCTCGAGCGCTTCCGACGGCTGTTCCACCTGCGCCGTCTCCATCGGCGCGCGTGCTATGTCTTGCTTCTCGTCGTACGCGGTGCCCGCCGTTACGTTCTTGTTCACCACCACGGTCCAATGATCTTTCGCCGGTATCGCATACAACGTGTACGCGCCGATGGGAATCACCGAACTCCCCAGAGTCAGTTGCGCCTCGGTGAACAACGTCATGGGCGTTCCGCCCGGGGTCCAGGGCTTGCCGTTGGCCGGCTTCTCTTTGCTGGAAACTGGGTTGTACCGCACGTAGACCTGCCGCCCGTCATCCAGATTGCACGTGGTGGTCGAAGTCGGCGCGCCGCCTGCTTGCGCGGTCAGCCATGGTGTCCACAATGGCGTCGACAATACCGATATGAGTACAGCTCTCCAGACGAGTCTGCCCGGCATGGTTGGAAAGCCTCCGCGCAGCAGTGTAGCGCCGGACAGGCTCGAAGGGGAAGCACAAAGGCAGGGGTCAGGGATCAGGGGCTAGTTAGATCCACCTGGGCCCGCCCGCAGTTTTGCTAATCCGTAATCCCTAATCGCTAATCCCTGACCCCTAGCCCCTGATTCGCTGCCAAGTCCCGTTCGTCGTGCGTCTTCGGTGACGTTTCCCCGGCTCCCGGCGGTTGTTACCGTTACTTGCAGGCACTGGTGCGTCACGCACCAGCAACCACGATTCAATCGAGGGCAATCAATGGCGAAATCGAAATTAAGAATTCTTTATGGCGAAGGGGATGGGGAAGTTTTGGCCGCGCAAGCCGCAGCCATGGAAAAGGCCGGGAACATCGTCGCCCAGGCCGTCGGACGCAAGGCCGTCGACGAAGCTCTCAAAAAGACCTCGTTCGACCTGGTCGTGCTGGGCCCAACCCTGACCCGCAACGATCGCCATCACCTGCCCTACATGGTGAAGAAGGCCAACGCCGAGACCAGCGTGCTCGTCATGCACGCCGACGGCAGCCGCCATCCCTACGTGGATGCCTGCACCGACACCGGCGCCAGCCTCGAGTCCGTCCTCAACCGCATCGAATCCATGAACATCGCAGGCATGATGCCCGCCGCCGCAGCAGCCGCAGGCCGCTAGCCTGAGTTTGCCTGTGTGGTGAGTTTGCTTGTGGAATTTGCTTGTGTGGGGACGGGCGCCTTCGCCCGTCCCGCCAAGCGCAGCAAGGCGAGCCGCCACCACAACTCCAGAAGAACACTTCTCGGCGCCCGAATCCCAGATCCTGCAGCGTCACGAATCAAGATCGTCAATAGGTGGAAGATTGAGCCTTCCCAAGGCACTTTTCGTCATCACGAATTGGCGCTTAAGCCGGGAAGTGGGATTCCTCAAGGTGTAAGAGTCCGCGACCGGCTCTCTCTCACGGACAAGTGAGCTGCGCCGTGCCCGTAACCCGGCCGCATCCTTGGCCGCATGCGGATTCGACGAGGCACGTAGGCCCGGTAGCGTTGAAGTCAAAAGCCCAAACCTTATAGGTTCCAACCGCGCCGCTGGCGCACTGGGCCACCCCGTTGGCCGAGACGGAAACTTGGCTCGTGATGTTTCCACTCAGGTCACATGCTCCCCAGGTCGCCGTCAGCGGTGTCACCGGCGACGGCGGCGCTGCGTAGGTTCCTGTGGCCGTGAATTGGACCAGGCCGCGGGGGTAGTTCTGGGCATCCGCGCTTGCTGGAGTGATTGAGACCGATTGGAGTGTGCGGCTCGCGGAGGACCCGCAAGCCAACGTTACTGCTGCAGCTAGAACGAGCAAGAACAAAAAAAACCGAGGCGCGGCTCGCTTCATGGCAGACCCCCTGCCGATTACGAATGCAGGCCAACAGAGATGGTTGCCCTACGCAGTCATTATATATTGCCGTCTCTCCGGATCACGGAATGGTCTTGGGCCCCGGCTGCCCCGCCGTCTTGTAGTCCTTGGGATACACCATCAGACACCGCCGCATCCCTTCGCCCTCACTCTCGGTCCGCAAGTCGGCTTCATCGCGCAGCGCCAGATGCACGATCCGCCGCTCCCGCGACGACATCGGACTGAACTGGTAGGGCGTCCCCGTCTTCCGCACTTTGTCCGCCGCGACCGTGGCCGCCGTTCTCAGCTCCTGGATCCGCAGCGACCGATGATTCTGGCAGTCGAACGAAATCTTCTCATGCTCGCCCGAGGGCAGACGCAGCATCTCCAGCGCCAGCAGTTCCAGCGCCCGCAGCAGTTCTCCGCCGCGGTCGAGCAGGAGCGCAGAGTCGGGCCCCGCAAAGTCCACCAGAATTTCCGGCTTCTCCCAGTCGCGGTTTTCCGGCAGCGGCGGATCCACCACGATCCGGTATTTCAGTCGGAGTCCGCCGTGGGTCACGACGGCCTGCAGAAACTCATTGATCTTCTTTGCAGCGGCGAGTTTATCGGGAATGGACATGAAATTCAGCTCTTAGCTATTGGCTCTTGGCCTTTAGCTCAAAAATCTCTCCAGGGTGCCCCATTTCTCGCGCGCTCTTTGCGCGAGAAGTGGGTCTTGCGTACTCCACTGACTCGTCACTCCACGTTCGCACCGGAGACGAGAAAGCTAAGGCTAAGAGCTAAAAGCCAATGGCCAAAAGCTTCACTTCTCTTTCTTCCGCGCCCGCTTCGCCAACATCTCGCGCATTTCGCGTCCCAGCGACGTACGGTTCATCACCGCCTGCTGCGCCATCGAAATCAAGTTCGATTCCGCATAATACAGGTTCAGTCCTGCGGCCAGCCGGAAGAAGATGAAGCCCATCATCAGCGGCATCATCACCGTCATCATTTTCTGTTGCGCCGGATCCATCCCTGCCTGCGGCGTCATCTTTTGCACCACCAGCATACTCACAACCATGAGAATGGGCAGGATAAACGGAAACGGCTCCGCCGCCGACAAATCGTGAATCCACAGCCAGTGGGCGTGCCGCAGATCCAGTGCGGCTCCCAGCATGCGGTAATAGGCAAACAGGAACGGCATCTGGATCAGCATCGGCAGGCACCCGCCCGCCGGATTCACGCCTTCCCTTTTATAGAGCTCGCTGATCTCCTCGTTCATGGGAGCCTTGCGCGGATCGCGCAGGCTATATTTCTTATACTTCTCCTGAATCGCCTTGATCTGCGGCGCCACGCGCTGCATTTTCAGCATCGACTTCATCTGCGTGATGCGCAGCGGCAACAGCGCCACACTGATGATCAGGGTCTGCAGCACGATCGCCCATCCCCAGTTGGCCACGACGTGACGGTAAGTCCACTTCAGCCACAAAAACAGCGGCTTCGCGATAATGCCCCACCAGCCGAAATCCACCAGCCCGTTCAAATCATTGTCGGCACCGGTGACTCCCGGCACGGGGACTTTTTCCAGAACCTCCAGTTCCTTGGGACCGACAAAAATCCGCTCCGAAGTGGCCCCGTGCAGGTTGCCAACCGCCGCCCCCAGCACGTCGACGTTCGCCATCTCTTTCGAATCGGCCTTCTCCGGATCGCGCGCGATCGACATCGAATTGCGCAGCGTCACCATCGCCGCCGAGTTCGGATCGTCGGGAATAAACACCGCCGCGAAATACAGGTCCGTCGGTCCGGCCCAGTGAAATGGTCCGGGGATAGTGCTCCCTCCGCTGATGTCCTTACACTTCGAGAACACCGTAAAGCCGCACCGGATCGGCAGCCGCAAGATGTCCTTGTTGAACTGGTAGTCGATCAGACCGGCGGCGTAGAACGCGGGCGTGGTCTGGCTGCCAAATCCCGAGGGCCACGCCGGAAACGCCGCCACCGCGCTTCCTTTGTAGGTCACGCTCGTGTCGACAGTCACAATGTATGTGCTGTCGAAACTAAACTTCTTGCGCACCACCAGATCCTGGTCGGCGTATTCGAACGTGACCGTCGTCGGCGATGTCTGCCGGCCTTCGCGCGAGGCGACATAAAGTGCTGAACTCAGCCGCCCACGCAAGCTCTCATCGTAAGTCCACAGCGACAACGGATAGCCGTACTTCTCCGCCGCCGTGGGATTCACCAGATCGAGCGGCCCGTTCTGCGCGTCGTTGTCGAATTTCTTCAGGATCCACGATTTCACCTGCGCCCCGCGGTTGGTGAAGGTGATCCGGTAAAGATCGTTCTCGATGACCGTCTCGGTCTCGCTCGCCGCCTGCTTGGTCGCAACGTTGCCCGGAGTCGCGACCGTCGGTATGGTTGCAGCCGGCGTCGCGGCCGCAGTCTGCGGCAGCGCGGGCTGGTTCTGCTGCTGCACCGGCGCAACCGCTTGCGGAAAATATTTCTTGAGCAACGGCTGCAGCGCCAGCATCACGATGAACGCCAGCAGAAAAACCAGCATCAGCCGCTTCTCGTTGCCGGGTTCGTGTTGTGGATTTTGAATGTCTGGCAAAGTTACCGTTCCCTCAGAGAACCGTCGGGTGCCCCATTTCTCGCGTACTGTGCGAGAAGTGGGGATTTTCGCGATGAAGCCTTACCTTGGCCGCAATGACGCCTTCCCGCGGCTTTGAAAGGGCTCGGCTTCCAGCCGCGCCGTCAAGCTCCAGGAAGCATTCGGGCTTTAGCCCCCGCGGGACCACTGGATCATATCCCCCGCACGCCAACGGATGACACCGCAGCAGCCGCATCAAACTCATCAGCCCGCCACGCACCGCGCCATACCGTTCCACCGCCTCCATCGCATATTCCGAGCAGGTCGGCACAAACCGGCATGCCGGCGGAAACATCGGCGAAATCGCCCACTTATATCCGCGCAGCAGCTGCAGCGCTACGAATTTGGCGATTTGGTGCATTCTAGGTTTTGGGTGGCGCAGCGCTGCGATCAGCCTTCCCATTTACTGTAAGGGCTTTAGCCCCTCGGCCTTCTCTTTCGAGCCTCTTTCCGGTTCACCTGCGGCCCTCCCCGCGAGCTTCTGTTCTATAACTACGAAAGCGCGGTTTACTTCGTTCACCACCGCGGCGAACTCGGCCGTCAACAGAAACTTCTTCGGATTGATCACCACATCCGCATTCGGCCCCGCGGCCGGCCGCGTCAGCCGTACCGCCTCGCGCAAACGCCGCTTCATTCGATTGCGCTGCACCGCGCCGCCCAGCGCGCGGCTCACCGTGAATCCAATGCGGAGTCCCGCTGCTACGGCAGACTTCGCCGGCGACTTCGCCGCCGCGCTCTTCGCAGCGCCCGCGCCCGCCTCCGTCCTCTGCCAATAAAACACGGTCATCGAGGCCGAAAAATGCCGCCGCCCCAGCTTGTACACGCGCTCGAAGTCGGCATGACGCAACAGACGCGCACTGCGGGGAAAGGTTGCAGTCACAGTGACTCTAGATTCCGGATCGCTATTTCCAGATGTCCGAAGCAACACGTCTGAAACAACATGGCTGAAAGAACACGACTGGCGCCACACGGGATGGCGCCGACGGTTTTCCCGCGCCACTGGACTATTCGCGGAATCCTGGTTTCACCGAGACCCGTTTGCGCCCCTTGGCGCGCCGGCGGGAAATTACCTTCTTGCCGCCCTGGGTCTTCATGCGCTTGCGAAATCCGTGTGTCTTCGATCGCTTGCGCCGGTTGGGTTGGAATGTACGCTTGGGCATGAAAAGTACTTGCTCCTGATTCGTTCGACAGTGTTAGGGCAAACCATAAGTATAAATCAGCGGACGCATTACCTCCAAACCGCGATCCGTACAATAAGGGCGCAATCTCAGCCGCCTTACCACGAAGGACGCGAAGTCACACGAAGAAAAATATGATCACCAACGATATTCCTTCGTGAAACTTCGTGCCCTTCGTAGTTCATGCTTTTTCCATTCACATTCGTCGCCAGCTGCACCGTCACTGCGGCAGTTACCACCGCGCCACTTGACAGCGCCATGCCTTCGGGCTCTGAATGGGGGTTCGCGGAAAAGTTCCAGCCGAAGTTTTCCACACAACCAAAAAATTTGTGCTAGTATGCCGATCTGATCTTGCTTTCGAAATTCTTTTTGCTGCAGCAGCCGGGCATAGAGAAATCGAATGCATCCCGCAGTAGAATTGATGGTTCCGGCTACCTTCGTAAAACGGCAGTTTTAAACAGGCGCTCTCTACCAGCCGCCGGAGCGCTGTGGTGAATATTTCATATATGTCAGTTCCCAGCACGACTCTCTCCGCGAATCCGTGGGCGCGCATCCTTGATGCGCTGGAAAAGAAAATCAACCGCCATTCCTACGACACCTGGCTCAAGCCCACCCGCTACAGCCACGCCAGCGGAGGCATTCTCTTCGTTCGCGTTCCGACTGTCGAGTTTCGCCACGCCGGCGACAAATACGCCGACCTCATCCAGGAAGCCATCGACAATCTCGGCCTCGGCTTCAACGACGTAAAGTTCGTCACGCCCGAGGACGATCCGGCCGCAACTCCCGTCCGCCACGATGGCGGCCTCACCGCCCCAGCCGTGACCGCGGGCCCGTCGCAGTCTCGTTTCGACTGGGACGGCGCCGCGCAACTGAACCCGCGCTACACCTTCGACGCCTTCGTCATCGGCAGCGGCAACCAGTTCGCCCACGCCGCCTGCCAGGCCGTCGCCGAGCGGCCCTCCAAGGCCTACAACCCGCTGTTCCTCTACGGCGGCGTCGGCATGGGCAAGACTCACCTCATGCAGGCCATCGGACACGAGATCAAGCGCCGCCTGCCGCAGACCGCCATCTGCTACACCTCCAGCGAGAAGTTCACCAACGACATGATCAACTCGCTGCGCTACGACAAGATGACGACGTTCCGCGACAAGTTCCGCAACGTCGACGTCCTGCTCATCGACGATATCCAGTTCCTCACCGGCAAAGAGCGCACGCAGGAAGAGTTCTTCCACACCTTCAATGCCCTGCACGAGTCGATGAAGCAGATCGTCATCGCCAGCGACCGCTCGCCCAAAGAACTCGCCGAGATCGAAGATCGCCTGCGCAGCCGCTTCGAGTGGGGACTGATCGCTGACATCCAGCCTCCGGATCTTGAAACCAAAGTTGCCATTCTGCAGAAGAAAGCCGAGCAGGAAAAAGTTACCCTGCCCACCGACGTCGCCCTCTACGTCGCCTCCAACATCCGTTCCAACGTGCGTGAGCTAGAAGGAGCGCTGATCCGGCTCGTTGCGCACTCATCACTCATCGGCGCCGAGATCACGCTCCCCTACGCGCAACAAGTTCTGAAAAATTTCATCGACTCGCAGGCCCGCAAGGTCACCATCGAGTCCATCCAGAAAATGGTCGCCGAGCAATTCGGTCTTCGTTTAGTCGAAATCAAAGCCAAGAACAATTCGCGCGCCATCGTCTACCCGCGCCAGGTTGCCATGTACCTGGCCAAACACATGACCGAAGCCTCGCTGCCGGAAATCGGCCGCCAGTTCGGCGGAAAGCATCACACCACGGTTCTGCACTCCGTCGAGAAGATCGAAGAACTCCGCAAGACCGACAAAGATTTAAACAGGCTGATCAATAAATTGACCGAGCAATTAGGCGGATGAATCGCGCTTGGGAACGACTTTTCCACTCAGCACTCCAGTCTTCCTTCGTGATGCCTGTGAATGTGATGTGGAACTTGTGTAAGGCAGGGAAGAAATCGGCGGCACGGCCCAGTTACACTGCCGTCCCCGCAGAGTTCGGGACCTATTTCTAACATCAAGGGTTTAGCGGGAACCCGGTGACAACAGGCGAGTTGTCCTGGTTTTCCACTTCTGCGAACGCCCTACTGTTACTGCTGGTTTTATAGCTTTAGCATTTGATATAAGCTTAGTACTAGAAGTAGCCCAATGTCTTGAAAGGGCGCGGCTTCAAGCCGCGTCATCAGACCGTATCAAATGTGGACCGGCTTTAGCCGCTGAGCGAGCCGGCGAGCATTCGGGGGGAGATGGACTTTATGCCGGTGGAAGCCGCCGTTGCCGCGGGCACCATGGAGATCACGGTCAGCAAGTTCGAGTTGCTGCGGGAATTGACCGCCACGCAAGGTGTGGTCGAGCGCAAGACCACAATTCCAATCCTGTCCAATTATTTATTTGAGGCCGCCGGCGACCGCCTGTCCATCACCGCGACCGACCTCGACCTCAGCCTGCGCACTTCGTGTAACGCGAAAGTAAAAAAAGAAGGCTCGTGCACCATCCCCGCCCGCAAACTTCACGATTACGTAAAACTCCTGCCTGACGCCGACATCACCATTAAACTGCTCGAAAATCACTGGGTCAGCATTCGCTGCGGCCGGTCCAATACGAAGATGGTCGGCATGGCAAAGTCGAATTTCCCCAGCCTGCCTGCCTTTCCCACCGCCGGCGCTATCACCATTCCCGCCCAGGTTTTGCGCGGCCTGATCGCCCGCACCGGTTTTGCGATTTCTAATGAAGAATCGCGCTACACCCTCAACGGCGCCCTGATGCTCCTGAAGCCCGAGTCCATCACCATGGTCGCCACCGACGGACATCGCCTCGCCCACTGTGAACGCCCCGGTGAAAAATTCGAAGGCGTCTCCGGCGAACTGAAAACCCTCGTCCCGAAAAAAGCCATGGACGAACTGAAATCCCTGCTCGACTCCACCGACGCCGAGACCATCGAATTCGCCAAAGATGAATCAACACTGTTCTTCCGCATCGGCTCGCGCCTGTTGACTTCGCGCCAACTCACCGGACAGTTCCCCAACTTCGAAGCCGTTCT